>ERZ773100.460-NODE-460-length-20793-cov-72.393384_pt1 | contig 20793 bp, 30 predicted proteins | sample MGYA00511119_ERZ773100 | MGnify/ENA primary metagenome ERZ773100 (study PRJEB29015, sample SAMEA2738000) | human oral metagenome | biome: human oral; feature: human-associated habitat; material: dental | place: China | collected 2111 ...
TCTTCAAAGGCATGGACGACAACTTCACCTCGTACTCCCTTGATACCAAAGGTCAAGATATGAGGCGCAAAATCTTCCATGTCTGAGAAAATCACCACATCTGGATACTTCTGTAGCTCTTCAAGAATAATCGCCTTCATCTGGGCCGTCCGCTGGGCAAATACTTCATGCTTTTCCATGGACAAACGCAGAGCCTTGGCCGTGGCTGCAATGCCGGCGAGATTTTCCGTTGTGGAGCGCTTATCCGACTCCTGACCACCACCAGTCAAAAGTGGACTAATTTTCTTGCCAGACTTGATATAGACAAATCCTACGCCCCGAAGACCGTGAAATTTGTGACTGGAGAAGGTTGCAAAATCCACGCGATCCGTCAGATAAGCAGCTGTCGGAATCTTCGTTACAGCCTGCACAGCATCCACATGAAAGGAAATGGTTGGCTTGTCTGCTAGCAGTTCTGATATTTGCTGGATAGGCTGAATACTGCCGATTTCGTTATTGACAGCCATGACCGAAACCAGAGTGGTATCTGGTCGAATCAGCTCTGCCAACCTATCTACATCAACAAAACCTGCCTTATCAACTGGTGCAAAATCGACTTCAAATCCTTGGTTCTGCAACCAGAGAGCTGATTCTTTAACCGCAGGATGCTCAATGTTGGATACGATAATGTGTTTACCAAAGGGAATCTTTTCAAAAGCAACTCCCTTAAGCACCCAATTGTCCCCTTCTGTCCCTCCAGACGTAAAAAAAATCTCCGACGAAGACTTGCCTAAAAGCTCAGCTATTTGCCGACGAGAAGCTTCTAAGAGACGGGTCGCCTGACTGCCTAAACTGTGCAGGCTGGAAGGATTGCCCCAAATTTTAGAAGCCACTTCTGTGTAAGTAGCTAGCGCTTCTGGATAGGGCTTGGTCGTCGCTGAATTATCTAAATAAATCATCTTTTTCCTCTGTTTTTATCAGTAAAAATCAATACTCCTATTGTAACACGAAACGAGGATAGGAACAAGAAAAGGGCGCAGTTCCTACCTGATAAATTTAGGAACCAGCCCTGAAGACGATTACTTCGCCTCGCCAATCATATCTAATTTTTTTAAATAATCTTCAATCAGGAAAGCTGTCTCTTCAATTGATTTATCTGTAATATTGATGACCTCCGTCTGATATTTTCTAACGACTTCTTCAGCTTTGGAACCAATGACTTGACCCAGATGACTTTTGGCTTTTCAAGGGATGATATCGGAAAATTCCTCAATGATTATAAAGAGAAAAAGTTGCTGACGCAGGATCCCTTCCAAAGACTTGACCAAGAAGGTGTCGGCCAATTGATGAAATCGGCCATTGAAAAAGCTCGCCAAGTAGATCCAACCTTGTCCATCGGAGTTTGTGGCGAAGTTGGTGGTGATCCGGCTTCCATTCCTTTCTTACAAGAAATAGGAGTCACTTATGTCTCTTGCTCCCCTTATCGAGTCCCAGCTGCTCGGCTAGCCGTGGCCCAAGCTGCCCTTGACTCTGAAACGATACCAAAACAGCTCTAACATTTTGATAAAACTAACAGCTCTAAGAGGCTTATCTCTCCGCCTTTTAGAGCTGTTGTTATTTATCTTTTGTGTACGTTTTCATTTAAAAAATTCAGATTTTTGGAAGACTTTTCTAAATAAAAGACGTATAATAAATTAAGAACGAAAAGGAGCGACTTTTACATGGAAAACTATTCTCGCAAAGAAAAAAATAACAGCACTTCAAATCGAAAACCAGCTAGTCAGCATATTAAAACTGGCTTTTCCGCCCTCCAAAAGACTATTGCTACAATTGCCAGTCTTCTTTCAATCGTCATTGCTTGCTTTACCATCATGAACCTTATGAACAACAACGACTCAAAATCAAAAGCCGATACAGGAAATTCGACAACAACGACTACCATTATCAAGGAAGTAGAAAAAGAGTCAACTTCGGTCAGCTCGACTCCAACAGAAACTTCAGCTGCTACTGAGACCGAAACATCATCAAGCTCCTCAAGCGCAGAAGCGAATACGAGCCATACAACTCCTTCCACTGACAGCAGTTCGACAAGTCAGGACCAACATACACCAACAGAGTCCAACACTCAAGCATCCAACTAAAAACTTTATTCAATCTATCCAAGAAAGCCTGAATATCACTCAGGCTTTTTTCTATTTCTCTTTTTCTCTTGCTCTTTGAGAAGAATAATAATTTTCCTAACGTTTTTGTGTCAAGAAAAATACTGCAAGGCAAGAAGCCCCACAGCATTTTCAAAATTATAGTTCCAAAATTTGATAATCATAGCCCAGATGAGCCAGGAACTTAAAAAGATCTTGGGTGGCGACAAAAATCGTCTTTTCATTGGTATTGGGATGGAAAGTCATGATATCCTCTGATACAATGTCCTTATCAAAATAAACTTGAATATCTTTTTCTTTATTATTTAACAAACCAAAAGGCGATACTGTTCCTGGTGGTAGCTGCATTTTTTCATAGAGGGATTCCGCTGAAGCCATGCGAATACGGTTGGCTGAAACCAGCTCTTTAAATAGGTCCATATCCAGACTTTTCTTGTCATCCATAATCAGCAGATAGTATTGAGTTTTCTTCTTATTGGTCAAAAACATAGACTTAGTCCGGACTCCTTCGATTCCTTCGATATAGGAGTCAGCCTGCTCTGTCGTAAATGCAGGTGGGTGCTCCACTACATCAAAGGTGATCCCCAACTCTTGCAACTTATTAGCCACTTGTTGATAAGCATCCATAGTTTCCCCCTTTTATTGATGGATAATCTTTTGTACCAATGCTTGCAATTCTGGCACCACTTCTGCCTCAAACCAAGGATTTTTCGCCATCCATATTTGATTGCGGGGCGATGGATGTACCAAGGGAAAAAAGTCTGGTAGGTAGTCTTGATAATGCTGGACCGTCTCGGTCAGTTTGACATTTCCTTTTTGATGCAGATAGTATTTCTGTGCATACTGACCAATCAAAATAGTCAACTCAATATCTGGTAGGAGCTCTAAAATTGGCTGATGCCATTTTTCAGCAAAGCCTTTACGAGGCGGTAAGTCCCCAGACTTGCCATGCCCCGGGAAATAGAAATCCATGGGCAGAACCGCAAAATATCCAGACTGATAGAAAGTTTCTTCATCAACACCCAACCATTCTCTCAGTCGGTCACCACTCTTGTCCTTCCAATAAAGCCCTGCCTGCTGGGTTTTCAGACCCGGCGCTTGACCGACAATGTTAATCCGAGCATTCTTAGGCGCTGCAAAAAGTGGCTTAATGCCCTGCTCTGTGAAAGTTTGATTCTGTGGGTCAGCTATAATGGCCTTGGTAATATCTTCTATTGTCTGCATCATATCTCCTTCCTTGAAAAGAAACTCACCTGGCATAGCCAAATGAGTTCTTATCTTATTTGATCAATTCGTAGATAGCTTCCGCATAGATAGCAGCTGCACGGAATAGATCTTCAACATCGATAAATTCATTGGCTTGGTGCATGGTATCAATATAGTCTGGGAACATCGCACCGTAAGCGACACCACGTTTCAAGAGGCGTCCAAAGGTACCACCACCGATAACTTGCTCATGACCCTTCAGTCCCGTTTGTTTTTCATAAACAGCCAGCAAGGTCTGCACCAACGGATCTTCCATCGGTACATAGTGAGGAGTGTGTCCATGCTCAGACAAGATCACTTTGGTCACTGGCAGCTGCTCTAAAACATTTTGAATGGCTTCTGGACTAGTTCCCTTAGGATAGCGAATATTGAGGGCAATTGTATTATCATCCTTATTTTCGTCAAAGCGGAAAACGCCCGCATTCATTGACAGAGCTCCCATCTTCTCATCCACATGAGCAATCTTCAAGTTCTTACCCTCATGGTCATTTAGGAGAATATTTCCAGCCACATCTAGGTAATCCTTAGCTGGGCCAGCAAAGTCAAACTGCGTCAGGAATTTGGCCAAATAGGTTGCACCATTGACACCAGACTGAGGAGAAGCACCGTGCGCAGACTTACCGATAATGGTTACAGTTACTTGGTCACCAGCTAGTTCTTCATAAGTAAAGTCTAGCCCATTTTCCTTAGCAAACTGCTCCAATTTATCAACTAGATTTGGCAATTGACCTGATACGATGGCTGTCCCAGACTCAGGCACCATGTTCTCACGTAAGCCACCAGTAAAGCTATGCAGGCGTGCTTCACCTGCATTTTCACCAGCAAAATGCAGGTACTCTGTGATATTTCCTTTTTCACCATTTATAATCGGGAACTCAGCATCTGGCGAGAAGCCGAAATCAGGCTCAGGCAGGCCTACATGAGCAAAGTAATACTCCATGTCTTTCCATCCAGACTCTTCATCTGTCCCCACCACAAAGCGCACGCGCTTAGAAACCGGCAAGCCTAAGTCTTTGATGATTTTCAAGCCATAGTAACATGCCATGGTTGGTCCCTTGTCATCACTAGAACCACGGGCATAGAGACGGCCTTCCTTAATCGTCGGTGTATAAGGGTCTGTATCCCAACCACTTCCAGCAGGTACCACATCCATATGGGCAAAGATACCCAGCTCTTCTTCCCCTTCACCAAAAGTAAAGTGACCAGCATAATTGTCCACATTTTGAGTCGGGTAACCATCGCGTTTAGCAATTTCCAAGAACTTATGCAAGGCCTTTACAGGACCCGGTCCAAAAGGATGTTCCTTATCTGCCTTAGAATCATCCCGCTCTGAATTAATTTCTAAAAGGCTGAACAAGTCCGCCAACAGAGCTTCTCTACGTTTTTCAACTTCTGCTTTAAAATCAATTGTCATTTTCTCACCTCTATAAAACACTTCGATTTAAAATATCTAAATTAAATCGCGATTTCTGTTTTTTTACTTTATTAACGCTTTTCGATAATCTCGTCAACCGGTAATCGATAGCTAGGCTCTAGCTTGTCGTCTGTATAACCAACAGTAATCAAGAGTTCCGGGCGGAAGCGCTCATCAATTTCCAAAACTTCGTTGACTTTTGATTTATCAAATCCTAGGATGATATTTGAGCCAATCCCTTGGTCAGTCAAGGCCAAAACAAGATTCATAGCTACTAAGCCAGCGTTAAGGGCCAAGTAATCACTCTTTTGCTGGTCATTATAGCGAGCAAACTCAGCTGGCAAATTCTGCATGTAAAATTGAAGCTGTTCATCAGAAAAATTTCTTACTCCAGCAACACGCGCGATTTTTCGTGCCCGCTTGGCCAAATCCGTATCTGTAAAGAGGGCGATTGTCACTGGAGCTTCCTTGATTTGATCTTGGTTAGAGCCAAAAGCAATGCCCGCTAGGGCTTCATTTCGCTCACGAACCACCACGAACTTCCAAGGCTGACTATTGTGAGCGCTCGGTGCCAAGGTCGCAATCTCAATAGCTGTGCGGACATCTCTAGGATCTACCGGTTTGTCATTGAAATGCTTAGTCGCATGACGCTTTTTGTTTAATTCAAGAAATTTCATAATTGATTTCCTTTTCTAATTTCTGTTACTCTTATTTTACCACAAATTGAAAGAGCTTGCAGAGGTTTTTCATAAAGTCAGACTGCTATATTTTATAGAATGATTTCAAAGAGAAGAGTCGCTCAATATGAACTCAAGACAATATCAGAAATGTCTTCTATTTCAAAACAAGATCCAAATTTTTTTGGAGCTCTGCACGGATATCCTTCTCCAAATGTTCTTTATGCTTATCAAAATTCAACCCCATCTGTCTTCAACTTTCTTTTTGTTCTACTTTTCAAAAACAGCCCCACCACACACTTGGTCGTATGGAAAGCATTTTGCCTCTGCTTTTCTATCATTCAACTAGAGATTGTCGCAAGCATTAAGCTTGAGTACTGTTCTTTACTTCCTCAAACCATTTTTCAAACTCTAGACGTGGAAGCAATTCTTCATCCTTATCATAACGCCCTTCATAGCTATAGCGACTGTCAAGGCTATTTTTCTGAGCGTTATAAATCAACCACATTTCAGTCGGATGTTCGCGGTCATATTCTTGGCACAGCTTAACCATTCTTTCTATATCTTGTGCACCAATTCTTAATAGACTAAACTGAATTTCATCCGAACTATCTATTTCATTGGGAAGGTAACCAGCAATCTCATCTCTATCCAGATAATGATTATTAGTTTTAAAAAATACATCAAATCTATAAAAACCATCAGCAACACAATAAATAAAAATTTTATCTGCTTGATTTTGCACATATTCCATTGCTAACGAAACCATATCAATCTGGATTTCCATAAATTTATCTTCAAATTGTGTCATATTATTCTCCTACAGTTGCTTGCTTTTCACTTCCTCAAACCACTTTTCAAACTCTAGACGTGGAAGCAATTCTTCATCCTTGTCATAACGCCCCTCATAGCTATAGCGACTTTCAAGCCTGTTTTTCTGAACATCATAGACAAGCCACATTTCAGTTGGATGTTCACGATTATATTCTTGGCAAACATCAATCAATTTTTGTATATCTTCATTACCGTATCGTAATACTGAAAACATCATATTATCAGAATCATCTACTTTAGTATCCAAAACAGTGTTAACCCTGTGTAGTTCGACAAAAACTCCATTAATTTTATAAAAAACATCAAAAGAAAGTAATGTTTCTTCAGAAACACAATAAATATATACTTTCTCTGCCTGATCTTGTACATATTCCATTGCTAGTGAAATCATACTAGCCTGAACTTCCATAAACTTGTCTTCAAATTTTGTCATTGTCATCATCCTATCTAATTCTTTTAGCTTTTGAAGTTAGTTGATACTATTGATAAAGCGCTCGACCTTTTCAACATGATTATGAAAATCGGTATTTCTTTCTGTTTGCCAAAAAACTCCGGCTATATCAAGTCATAATAGAAGGTATCATCTCCCATAAGCTGTTCTAGAAACTCTACTAAATTAGGAGCAATTTCCTTATCATAATAGTAGATTTTCCCCTTATTTTCAGCAGCAAATCCGATAGATAGCAGTGCTACTTCATTGGCTTCAAAGAAAACTAATTTATCATCCTCAAATTGATTGTAGATTTCAATATCTGGATAAAACTCAAAATCATGTTGCCTCAATCTAAAGTCTAATACTGACTCCGGATTCATGAGATGGTTTATATTATCCACCTTGCTTTTTAGAAAGCCATATCCGACTTCTACGTAAAATTCCTTAAGGAACTCAGGGATTTGAATAGCTAGCTTTGATTCACTATTTTTAATCTTATCTAGCTTCACTGGATAAAACTGGTTCAACGGATCTAATTTAATCTTCTCAAACATCTAAGCCCCTCCTTTAAAACTCAATGCTCTCTTCAACTTTCATTTTCTTTTGGTACGCCTATCCGAAAAAACTGCCTAACATCCTCTACATAACCATACTTGTCATTCAAGTAAGCCAATAATTCTCGGTTATGGCCTTGGTAATTATCTTCGCGACGTAATTCTTCATACATTTCGATAAAAGGGAGAGCTTTATCTTTGGCCAATTTCAACTCTGCCTCGTAATCATAGGCGACTTTTCGGAATTGGATATTTACCAGTTCCCCGTCCTCAACTTCTAGCAAGGCATACTGGGCACGGTGATTTTTCAAGGCCGACCAATCAAAATAGGGCATGCCAATTGAACCAGGATTGATAATTTGTTGCCCTTGACTGCCATATCGAAGCAACTGCTTGTGGACATGACCGTAAACTGCCACATCAGTCTCCTCATCAAATAACTGGTCAAAGTTGTCCGTATCGTTGTCAACCAATAAGTCACTCCCATAATTCTTGGCAGGCAAGTTATGCGAGAGCGAAAAACGCAGGCCATCAATTTCTTTCTTCGCAACCATAGGCAGACTCCGCAGCCAAGCGATCTGATCGGGATCCATTCGCTCCATCAAATACTGCGTCATACGCAAGAGCTGGACTTCCTGTGGATCTTCTAAGCCATATTGCCCATCTAAGACCTCTAATACACAATCATCCCAGTTTCCGCGGACAGTCGCTGTGATAGGAAGGTCTTTTAGCAAGGCTAGCAAATCATTTTCCCCCGGACCAGGGAGAAAAATATCCCCCAAAAGCCAATATTCTGTTGCTTCCTGTCTTTTAGCATCTGAAAGAACTGCCTTCAAGGCCGTGGTATTCCCATGTATATCAGAGAGAATCGCGATTTTATGTTTCATATTATTACTTTCTATTATTCATTTTCAAATGATTGTATTGATAATTCAAACTATTTAATTACAAACTTATTTATCCGCATCGGCATTACTTATATTTTCTTCAATCATTGCTCTGACCTGCTGGCGTTGTTCCTCATTTAGATTCAACTTCTGTAATTGTTTTTCAATACTAAATTCTGAGGTATTGTATTTCTTATCATACATCTCTAATAATTTATTACGAAGAATAAGCTCGCTGATCAAATGAATTTCTTTTAATAGTTTCTCATCTTCATTTCCTCCCTGCTCCTCTTCTCCAGTAAGTCTTTCAATCATAGAATTAATCTTCTCTAAGGCAAAATCACCATAAATATTATCAATCAAATTTTCCTTCATGATTTCTTGTATATTCTTAGCGAAAGTATTTTGTAGAACTTTTCCTTCTGAATTTTCTGTTTCTTGATTTTTTTCAATCATAATCACATTTCCTGGTTTAATATCCGAAAGCATGTAAGGAGAATGAGTTGTAAAGATGAGTTGGATCTTTCTACCCTTTCCCTCGCCTTCCAATATTTCAGAAAGATTATCAATGAGAATTTTAATTAATCTCCTAGACCACTCTAGATGCATTCCCGATTCTAATTCATCAACTAGCAGTATAATATCCCCAGAACTTTCTTCATGCATATATAGATACGTATAAAGCTGTGAAAATATTTCAATCAAGTTCCCTTCTCCTGTTGACATATGATAATCAGGAGTCTCTTTTAACAAATTATAATTATTAAAGCTTTTATTTAAATCATAACATAAATCACGCATTAATCCTTTCAATTTTGTATACTGAAGTAGTCTGTCATTAAGGTCTTCAAATAATCTTCTATTATTGTTGGAGTATTTTAGCAAAATTGAAGAAGAATCGTTATCAATTAAAGAACCATTTTCTCGGATTTCTATAAAAATATTAACTATATCAATTATTGATTCTACATAATCTTTTTTAACTTTTCTTGTTTCATCCTTTAATTTATTTTCTTCCTCCTTTACTTCATTTTGGTCCAATTCTTTTACTATATCTAAAAGTAAATTAAATCCAGAGTCCTCATAATCAGAAACATCTTCATTTAAATATTTTTCGCATTCATCTAATAAAGATTCAGTTAATACTTTTTTGATAAATTCATTTTTTTCATAAAAAATATTATGTATAGACTTATATATTAAAAATCCTATAGCATTTGTCCCTCTCGGAATTGAGTTTCTATAATCTTTTAAACCATAGGGGTCAATCTCTAATGAACAAGATAAAACTGAACTAACAATTTTACGATCGCTCAACCACAGATATGAACGTATGAACATTTCTGAACTGCTTATATTATATGTTGTACCATGACGAATTATTCCTCCTCCCTTACTTAGCAAATTAATATATAAGATATTTCGAGTCTCATCATAATATTCTGGATAAAAATCAAAACTTCCATCTTGATTCCTGTAAAAAATACATTCATCATATTCTGGTAAAGTAGCGACAGATAAATTATTACAAGAAAGCTTAAATCTCACTCGGTCTTCTTGTTTTCCTATTTCAAAAAGGAAAAAATACTGATTATCAGGGTCTTGTTTGTAATTTTCTGGTGAGTAAGTACTGATTAAATTTAAAATTGTTGTCTTCCCAGTCCCATTTATCCCAACTATTGGTGAAATATTATAAATAGACTCTCCATAAAAGTTTTCAATATAGTCTGGATTTTTATCAATTTTTAATTCATTCGTTTCAAAATCAAAATTTACTTTATATTCGTCTGAAAAATTAAAAATTTGTTTTTCAAAAAGCTCATTATACTGTTTAATTACCAAAGCAATTAATTTCATTCTTTTTCTCCTATTAATCCAATTTCTTTACTAATATCCGTAACCATTTTTGAAAGTGGTCTTTTCCCATAATTTTCTTTGTCTGTATAATAACCAACTATCATTCTATCTATTTCAGAGTCTGAAAAAGATTTACCTGAATCCGCAAATATTTGATATAAACCTGCTTTATAATCTTTATTATAAATTTCATGTTTCCATAGCAACTCTTGAACTATATCCGCATGTAGTTTGTATAGATTTCTTGTATCAATCACATATTTATCCCTCAATAATTTCTGTCTGACACTTAATTTATCCTTGCTCTCTGATTTGTCATCCTTGCTTTCTAATTGTTTTAACTCCTCCTCCGATATGTCATCCTTGATTATAATATCAATACTTGCTGAATTATTAATAAAATCTGCAGACTTTATATTCAAAGAAAATTTCAACAATTCATCAATATCAGTTATACTTTCATCATAGGGAGAGATATAAAATTTACTCGTACTCTTTTTATTATTACAACCATAACAAGAAGGAATTAGATTGTAAAAACATAAAGCAAATAGAGGATATTCATTCTTAGGGAAAAAATGGTCTAACTGACTTGTATTAGCCTCCTCGGTTACATTTATAAAATTTCTATTACAATATGGACATACAGTTATGCCTGTTATTCTCACCAAAGCTTTTTTATTTATTTGATTATAGCGGTATTCTAACTTTTCTTTATATTTCTCAATAGCATAGTTACACAAACTTTTGTTTAATTTTATTGTGTAAATACCATCAAATATATGATTTTTCGCTAAATCATTAAACGATTTCTGTGAGATTATCATTTCAATAAAAATATCTACTTTATCTGGAAAACTTTCTTTAAGAGCTTCTAAAAATTCATATTCCAAATTATTTTTAATCAACTTGATAAATTCTTTTGTATCTCTTATTCTATTAACAAGAATTAGTAAGTCTCCAGTCAATTTTCTATTTTTCCGAATCTTTTTGAGATTATCATCATTCTTATATAACAGGATTTTTTTCAAATTAATACCAGTAGTTACACCGCTAATATCTCCTATTTTTAAAGCCTCAATTTCTCCATTACATTTTTCTATAAAAGTGTTATCTAAATAGTGATAGATTTGATTAACCAAATCATTAAATCTATCCACACGTATTTCAAAACTCAATTTAACATCAGATAAGCCATCTATTTTTTCTTTTACTTTTAGTAAAGTAGAGTAATCCGCCATCATAAGTTTTAGAAAGGCTCTATCTTGTTGTGTAAAATAGTTTTCCAATCCATTGTGAGATCCAAAATTCTTAAAAATTAACATATCTAATTCGTCTTTTTCTGGTAATTTCTCATAAATATCACGACAAAATTCATATACTTGTTCAGAGTTGCTCTTTTTTATCGGAATCATTTTTCACCTCTAAAGCTTAGTTTAATCATAATTATACCACAAAAGACCGTTCGCACGGTCTTGCTTTATATATTAACTATCCAACTCTACTAAAGGCTCAGCAACATCTAACAAATGACGGGATGGCTCTACCATTTATTTCATTAAATGACTACATTCAAATCTTTGCCCGAAATGCCATTAAGAAATACTTCATCAATTTCTGGTTTTAATTTTTTTAGTTTAAATTTTTGAATCTTCGTTATTTCAGGCTGAAAAGAGATAGTCCCACTTGAAAATTTTTCTCCAAGAATTTTAGTATAGACATCTTTTACAAAAACTTCCCACTCCTTTGATAAAGGATTTGCAAAGGCCGCCTCTCCCTCAAGTAAATACCTGATGCCATCTGCACGATAAAAAGCTAATAAAGCCACTGAAAGACTACACTTGGAATGAGCAAGCACTGCTTTTGGCACTTCAAATCCATTATTCCAGTTAAAATTGTCCAGCAAGACAAACAGCTCCTCTTCAGTTTGAAGCTGCTTAAGGCTCGCCACAGCTTTAGCATTACTTTCAGTATACAAAATATCAGCTATTTGCTGAATTTGTCGATTATCCATTTAAAACCTCAACTCCCTTCTAATAATCCTAAGCTTTCCAATGTTTGCAAGGCAGTATTTTTTGAAGGAGGACAATCATTCTTCAAAAAGCCCTTAATTTCTTCAAGATGATTATAAAAATCGATATTGATTTCTTTTAAATTCGCAATAAATAAGTCTACTAAACTTGAATCAATATTTTCCAAAGGAGAAGGCAGTTGCTGCTGATTGTCCAGCAGATAGGCTTCCCTAGCAGATGTACCGATTGCATAGCTAAGATTGTCCCACGAAGGAACATTAGCCTCTTTCTCGTCTAATTGCATGTAGATGAAAATTCCCTTAAAATCCGTTCCATCATCTAGCAGACTATAAAGCTCCTTGCCCGTTTTGCTGTTATTTTCCACAAAACTCCAGCAAGCGTCCAAGGCAACTCGAATTTGTCGCTTATATTCTGTTTCCATATGACTGAGGATGGCTTCTGAATAGACCAGCATGAGATAAAGTTGATTGCTATTCATATTCTCGCATTTACTTCTCAAACAAAAATTCTAAGTAAGGGCTAACAGAGGGGGCTGAGACATAGGCTTCCTTCTCAAGCATTTTCGTTCTCCTCGCAATGTCACTGTAGCTTCTAACCAGTTGCTTATAATGAATAAAATAATCTTCAAGCGTATCTTCATCCACACACTCTATGGTTTGGGGCAAATACCGCTGTCCAACGGCTTTGTATGACTGATAAACTACTAACGCAAGGAAAGCATCAATACATCTCCACACAGCTGGATCGGTGCTTTTATCCAGCTCCGAATAGGTCAAGATGTCTTCCTCGTCTAAATTTTCCAATCTACCATACAGAAAGTCTGGGTCAGACTCACTAAGCCTATCAATAAATCGGCCTGCAATTTCTAACGTTTCACGCACATATTCCTTATAATCCGAGTTGCCTATATATGTTTCTAGCGGCTCTGTTAATTTTCGCATGAATTGCAAAAGATTTAAATTAAGAGTAAATTCCATTTTGATTCCTTTCTGAACCTAGGACGCTGCAAAAGCTATCATAGCTCTAGAAAATTGATTTGCAACAAGCTAGTGTCTAATTTCATTCTTCATCTCCTGCAGCAGCCTTCAAAAAGGCTTGCTTAAAATCCTCATACATGTCAAAGGCGATTTTCATGACGTCACGAAAATCAACATAATCAGAAATTACGGGATCCAAAATAATATAGTCTCTTGAAATTAGCCATTTGGCATAAGATGTAAAGGGGCTGCCCATGATGGCTTTATTTCCCTCATAGATGACCCAAATCAATTCTAATCGACCACGTTCAAAGGCAAAATGAAAACCAAAGCGAAAATGTCCAATTTCCTCTAATTCAATATGGAAAAAACGTTCTTGTTTATCATACTGAACTTTGTAGCCTAATAATTCAACAATTTCCATCAGAAAATCGCCATCAAAATAATCTAATTCTTGACCTTTCGGAGTTCTTTTCTGGCTATAATACGCAGATAATTTTTCATATCTCTCTACAAAGTTGATGTCGATTAATGCCTGTTTAATTCTAGTGTCTAGCTTCATTCTTCATCTCCTGCAGCAGCCTTCAAAAATGCTTGCTTGAAATCCTCATACATTTCAAAAGCGATTTTCATGACCTGTTCAAAATCATCGTAACTGGAAATTACAGGCTTCAGTATAATATAATCTCTTGAGATTATCCATTTGGCATATGAAGTAAAGGGACTCCCCATGATGGCTTTATCTCCCTCGTAGATGACCCAAATCAATTCCAGCCTTCCTCGTTCAAAAGCAAAATGGAAGCCGAAGCGAAAATTTCCGGTTTCCTCCAAATCAATATGGAAAAAGCGTTCTCGTTTATCATACTGAACTTTGTAGCCTAATAATTCCACGATCTCCATCAAAAAATCACCGCCAAAATAATCCAATTCTTGGCCTTTTGGAGTTCTTTCCCTACTGTATTTTTTAGAAATACTTTCATATCGTTCTACGAAATTGATTTCTATTAAAGCTTGTTCGACTCTAGTATCTAATTTCATCTATTTATTCCTCAGTAAATTGTAATTCTAGGGCGTACTTTGGACATATTATATCACAACCAGATAATTGTGTAATCAATAGAAATCTAGTATAACAAAAACTTTTGAAAAACGAGAAAACCACCCATATGAATTGGATGATTTCGTTTTATGTATATCAATTATATTCATCAGTCTTTAAAAAAGCTATCTACCAACTCTATGTTTTGGATACATTTATTTAACCCAACAGTTTAACAGCTGATAAAATGAAATATTACTAACTTCACATTTAACCGAGTATCTCTGATAATTCATTTAAAATTCCATCTTTTGTTATATCAGAATTGCTTGATAAATATTTTTTGTAATTTTCTAAAACATCAATTTTGTTTCCAAAAATATCCTGTAATTGTTCATTGAAATACTCCTCTTCTTGTTCAGAATCAATTTCTTCTAATAAAGCAGGTATATATTTTTTCCTCTCGAGCTCAAAAGCTAATGAAGATATCGAAGCACCAGCTTCAAAGATACAGTTCCACCTTGATTCATATTTTGGATCATCCTCTTGCATATAAATAAAAGCTCCTCCGAATTCAGTCCCATCATCAAGAAGAGAGTATAAATAATCTGCTGACACCTCCTGATTTTCTACCCATTCCCAACAAGCTTCAAGAAGATCATCAATATTTTTATGAAACTTACTTTCCTTCATAGATTTGGATAACCACGTAGCAATCCCTAGTTTATATATTGCGTTTATATTTTTACTCATTTTTTACTTTCCTTACCTCACTACTTCAACTACTTTCCATTTTGGATTGTGAAATTTAACCTTCCAACTTTTCTAACACCCTCTCTCTCGACTGATGTAACCACAGTTTTTAAATCTGGATATTTTTTTGAAAATTGTAAAAAATTCCTTCTTTAGCAGCATCATTTGTGATGCCAGAAATGCACGAAGTACATACACCAATTGGATCAGATTGATACATTTCTAATGTACCTTTTACTTTTTCAGGTTCCATAGTTTGATTTTTTTAAATTATTTATCTTTAGAAATCTTTAAAAATACTTGCTTGAAATCCTCATACATTTCAAAAGCGATTTTCATAATGTCTCGAAAATCAACATAGTCGGAAATAATTGGCTGTTTTATAATATAATCACGCGCAATCATCAACCTTGGATATCTAGTCCAAGGAGAACCAAGGACAACCTTATCTCCTTCATAAACAACCCAAATCAATTCTAATCGACCATACTCAAGAGCAAAATGAAAGCCAAAACGAAAATGTCCAATTTCCTCTAATTCAATATGGAAAAAGCGTTCTCGTTTATCATACTGAACTTTGTAGCCTAATAATTCCACAATTTCCATCAAAAAATCACCGTCAAAATAATCTAATTCTTGACCTTTCGGAGTTCTTTTCTGGCTATAATATGTCGATAATTTTTCATATCTATCTACAAAGTTGATGTCTATTAAAGCCTGTTTAATTCTAGTGTCTAAGTTCATCCCTCATCTCCTGCAGCAGCTTTCAAAAAGGCCTGCTTGAAATCCTCATACATTTCAAAAGCAATTTTCATGACGTCACGAAAATCTACATAGTCGGAAATAATAGGATCCATTATCTTATTGTCTGGTGAAGTTAGCAATCTTATGATAGTAAATAGATTAGTTCCTAGCAAGACATTTTGGTTTGAATCTTTTAAATCCCAGATGAACTCTACCATTCCATATTCCAAAGAAAATTTAAAGCCGAATTCATAATGAGCATTTTTCTCCTTCTTTAGCGAGAAAAAATACTCTTTTTTGCTAAATTTCACTTCATAACCTAAGGAATTGATTATGTCCATCAAAAAATCACCGTCATAATAATCCAAAACCTCTTCTTTAGGAGTTCGACTCCTGCTAAATGTATGGGACAATGCTTCATATCTCTCTACAAAATTTATATCTTGTAAGGCTTTTTCAACTCTAGCATCTAGCTTCATTCTTCATCTCCTGCTTCCACTATTTCTACGTTCAAAATACCATCATTCAGGAATTCTTCCTCAGATATTTCTCCGCTTTCATACATAAAGTGTCTATTCATTGCTATTGACATGTGTTTTAGTTCAGAAAATGCATCCTCCAGACCATCCAGAGCTAAAAAGATATCTACAAATCCAGATGTATAAGAAGGATCTTGAGATGATGAAATTTCATTTTTCTTTTTTTCTAACAAGCCAAGCCCGCTATTTAATTGATTCAAACATTCATTTATAGCTTTTTCACAGCTTTTTAAATCGTCTAGCATCTCCTCACTTAAAAGCTTTCCATTGTAGTTCTGATTTAAGTTCTCACAAAAGCTGATATACCTCGTTATTAGCTCATTCATTATCCTACACCTATCTATAATCAACTGTCGCAATAAATTTGATATTGGGCTGCTCTTTGACTTGCCCACAATATTTATAATTGTAAAGCAAAATAATAGAATTACTTTCAGGTATGGCTAAGGCATCTTCAATCTTCTTTAAATTTTCTATGACGACATCTGCATATGAGGCTCCGATTATATGGTCATATACATTTGAAAATCTGGAATCGCAATATTCTTTTTCAATTAGGTAGTCGTCAATATCATCGATATCAATTTGAAAAGCGTCATAAAACTTGGAACTGACGATTTCTCCGTCATCATCATACCTTAAGTCGATATAGGTATCCAGCTCTTCCCTACTTGCAAAATTTCCAACCCAAATTGATACTGTATTTTCAGTCTCCATATCTCACCTCTATTTATACTGAAAGTCGCGCTATTAAAAATTTTAAGCTTATTCTAAAAATGCTACTGATGCTAGAACTTATAGCTTTTATACCTCACTATCAAACATGAGTTCATCTAGTTTTTCTCTATCAGCAACGATATTTTTATAGGTTTCAATGGTATTATTTAGAAATCCCATATCCACTTCAGCTTGTCCTTTGTACAAGTTAATTTCTGCACCTAAACCTATGAGACTGACAAGAATTTTTTGCATAACTATTAACTGGTCTAGATCCAGATAATCGCTTTCTAACAAAGCCTCATTTTTTTCTATTCTTGTCTTGATTTCACCAATTGGCAAAGTGCTATGTTTCCTAATTATTTTACATGCCTGTAAGATATTATCTGACATTTTGACCTTTGCGTAGAATATTGACACCATTCGCTCCTTTATAAACATCTTCCATTAAAAGCATTCCTTCACTCGGTAAACCCATCTGTAGTTATTCGAGAAAAGTGATTTAATCTGAGTCACCATCTTCATCCAGATATTTAACATTTAGGATTCCATCATCCAGGAATTCTTCCTCGTATATTTCTCCGCTTTCAAACATCAATTTCTTATTCAAGGCTACCAGCAAGTCATCCGCATCATCCAATAAAACCTCTAGTCGTCTCAGTCCCCAAAAAATTTCAAGAATCCCTTTTGTATAGACCCTGTTTCTTGAAGATTCAATTGATTCAACCTGACTTTCCAAGATCTGAAGACCACCTTTTAACTGTTCGAAACTTGAATCCCAGTCATCACGAATGTCCTCCAGAAAATCATCTAACTTCTCCTGATCCAGCAGTTTTCCATTAAATTTATCATTAAGTGTTGAGCATACCTGATGCAAATTTTCTAGTACTTCTTTCACTTTCTACTTTCCTTATATATTTATCATCTACTTCTATCTTCAAAGACCACAATCTTGACTGAGAGGGAACAATTCCGCATTATTTCTATATTGGAAAGTCGGAACCATTACTTCGCATCATCGAACATATAGAAATCGTCTTCCTCAATTTGATTTTTGGTATCTTCTTGTGACTCAATGACATGACTCAAAAATTGCATGGTTACCTTTTCATCATCAAGAAATAATTGAAGCTCCCCGCCCAATTCGGTTATCTCTTCTACTGTCTTTTTAAAGCTCTTTAGGCGCTCTAAATTCAGATATTCTGTTTCAAGCACAGGCATATGATGAGTCATTTTTTCCTTGATTGCTCCGATTGGTTCATGACTGAAATCTCTAATTATTTTCAAAAATCTCGTATCGCTATTATCTGACTTTATTTTAGCAATAAATTTATGCATGGCTACTCCTTTTTAAAATCTATCCATTCACCGAGTAAACCTATTTTCTTGCTTTCTGCCAATCACATCTTCATCAACAATTTCGCCATTGATTTCTCTAATCTTCTTTGAAATTTGAATGTGAATCTCCCTTAAATCGGCTACATAATTTTCAATATTTAGCAATGAAGAATAGATATCATACATCCCATTTAGATAGGCTTGATTAGCAGTATCATGTATTGATTCTAAGTCTAAATTTTCCATTCTAGCAATCCCTCTGGCAAGATTATCGAAGTCTTCTTGGAAATCTTCACGAATGTCATCACAAACATCCGATATATTTTCTGGATTTATTAAATGCTCATTATAATGGGAATTTAACTTTGAATAAACGCTTGTTAATTCTTGCAATAATTGTTTCATAAGTGTCCTTTAGTTCATTCTATTCAGGAAAGTATTTGACTTCAAAACAATATCTTCCTCTCGCAAAATAGGCAGGTTGTTAAAAATCAATGTTCAATAAAACTAGTATAACAAAAACTCTAGGAAAAATGAAAATGTGATAACATCAGGTTATCACATTAAACGAAATAAGACTATAGCTTAACAATCACTTGGTCACGACCAGCATACCTATCGATTTCTTCTTGCCAGATTGCTATCAATTCATCATCAACAATGACTGGACTATTTACCTCTTTCATTTTTTGAATTCTTTCGTCAATAGATTTAATCTTACATACCTTACTTTTAATGGTGGCTATAAATTCTTTAAACGAAAGATGGAAGGGAATCGTTTTTTGTTTTTCATGATCAAAAAATGCTATGAGATTATAATTTTGTTTAGAAATTCCCAAAAGAATATAATTACCAAAACTATCCTCTGCAATCGGTAGGTAGCTAGCTTGGATATGCTCGGATAGAAAGTCATGGTCAAGAAAATACTGGAAATTGTATTCGTAATCAGCATTTTCAAAACCATAAAAGGCTCGAATATCCGCACTCTCTTTCTTTATTTTAAAGCTTGTCTGTAAGGCATTTCCACCATTATAGTTTATTAAAAAGGTTCTATATTCTTCCGGCAACAAAATGTCATGATTTTCTTCAAATTGAGCCACTGCCTCCGAAACACCTGTTTTATCAAATGGAAAAATTCTTAACATTTTTTCTCCTTTTTTGTTCTTGAATAGCCAGTATACTTGAATTTCAGCTTTTTCTATCTATTTCATCGGAAAGTTTAAGCAATATGTCACATAATTCCTCAAAATCCAAAGATAGATTGCGTAGACCTACTATCATCTTTGAAATTGCTTCTCTGTCCAACTGATTGTCTTTTGTAAGAGACTGAACCAGCTTTTCATTTCCCTTTTGTATCCAACCTACATGATTTGGGATGTAGTCCCTTAAATAGTCAGCGAAGTCTTCTAAAGCTTCTTCTGAAAACGGCACATCAGCTTGACTCGTTTGAATCAATGAAATACTTTCTACTATTTTATTTAACTCTTTCTCAATTGTCATTTTAATCTTCTTCTTTCATGATAGAAATACTTTCCGATAAATTATCCATCTTTGACTGAGATAGATTGACAGTGCCAATTCCATCAGGAAAGTAGCTTAGAACGTCAATGATGAACAAATCTAGTATAGCAGAAACTCTCCAAAAAATAAAAATGTGATAACATCGGGTTATCACATTAAACAAAATAAGATTACAACTTAACAATCACTTGCTCTCGGCCTGAAAATTCATCGATTTCTTCTTGCCATAAAGCTTTTAACTCATCATCAACTACAACAGGACTTCCAATTTCTTCCATTTCTTTCATTCGTTCCTCAATAGATGGAATATGAACAACAGGACTTTTTATCTTTTTTAGAAATTCGGTAAAATCGATAGTAAATGGAATATACGTTTGCTTTTCATGTTCATAAAAACTTATTTTATTATAAGTACTAGCGCCAACACCAATTAGGATACTGTTACCAAAACTATCTTTAGCTATGGGTAAATAATGATTGTCAATAAAATCTTCTAAAAAGCCTTTTTCGACTAGATAGTTAAAATTACTAAAATAGTTAGCCAATGAGAAACCATAAAAGGAGTGGATATCTGAACGAACTTTCTCAACTTTAAAACTTGTATCAATCGTATCTTCCGCCATTATATTTTAATAAAAATTCTTTATATGTTTCAGGCAAGGAAATAGAATAATTTTTCTCCAATTGTTCTATTTCAGTTATGACACCATCGGTTTTAAATGGGAAAATTCTTAACATATCTACCTCTTTTCACTACTTGCACCAACAATATCCTCCATCAATCTGGTTAAGCAATATCATTCAGTATTTGAAAGCTGTATCTGAATTTCTCTAAAATCAGATAAATTTTTCTTTCAATCTATGCCTACAATCGGTTCTGCCACTTCTAATAAGGGGCGGGATGACTCTGTTTGATTGAGTTTTGCCTGCACAGCTTCTGCCACTGCTCGCGGTACACCCACTTCGACAATTTCATCGACACTAGCTTCTTTAATCTTGGTCAGTGATTTGAAATGCTTCATGAGATTTTGCTTGCGTTTTGGTCCCAAGCCTTCAATGCCATCTAGCTGCG
>ERZ773100.462-NODE-462-length-20771-cov-7.033066_pt1 | contig 20771 bp, 26 predicted proteins | sample MGYA00511119_ERZ773100 | MGnify/ENA primary metagenome ERZ773100 (study PRJEB29015, sample SAMEA2738000) | human oral metagenome | biome: human oral; feature: human-associated habitat; material: dental | place: China | collected 2111 ...
CTATCCTGGTCCACTGCAATCAAGTTGCTTGTGTGATAGAGTCTTTATCATATTAGAATATAATATTTTATATATAATTTTGTCAAGTAAAAATTTAACATCATTTAAATATAGTTTATTCTTAGCAACTATTCATCTCTAGTTATAACTTTTCAACAAACAATTTAACTTCATTATCAAGTTTAGCTTTCTGTTCATCACTTAAATTGAAAACACCTGTTTGAAAAGCCTCAGCTGGTAATACCAATCCAACTTTTTCTTCCAATAAATTAAGTCCCATACGAGTTAATAAACCTGTTATTTCTCCTATTACAAGAGAAGCCTCTGATTTTCCAGCTACTCCACTAACAGCAACCAATTTCCCCTTAACAAATTCTGGTGCTCCAAAATTGCCTTTTACAACTGGTCTTGAAATCCAATCTAAGAAATTCTTTAAAGGTCCTGGTACAGAACCATTATATTCAGGTGTTACTATCCAAAGTGCATTAGCTCCTTTAACATCATTACGAACCTTATCTACTTCACTAGGTGCTGGAAATTCTATATCTTGATTGATAAAAGGTAATTTAGAATAGTTTAAAAAACTTATTTCTATTCCCTTTTCTTCTAATTTTTTTGATATATATTCTGCAACTGTTTTATTGAATGATTTCTCTCTTAATGAACCAACAACAAATAAAACTTTTTTACTCATTTATCCTCCTAAAATTTCTAAAATTATAAGTCTAAGAAGACTTAATTGATTATATACTATTTTAGTCAACTTTTCAACTTTTTATTTTTTCTTGAAAATATTAGAAAACTATGTTAAACTTTTGTATTATTAAATTAAAACTTGTTTTAAAGGAGAGGATTTTATGAAAAAATTTTTATTATGTTTATTTGTTTTGTTAAGTTTTAGTATTTTTGCAGAAAAAATTACAACAGATGGGAAACCACATTTTGATAAAATAATAGGAAGAAAGATTGACTATCCTGATACTGCTGATAGTTTTAAAATCATAAAAAAAGGAAATACATATCAGCTTATATTTTATGGTTATGATCCAGAAACTCAAAAATCATCAAAAGAAACCTCTACTTTAAAGGTATACAAAAAAATATATTTGATAGATAAAAATGGTATTGTATATGGTTATGATACTGCTAAAAAGAAAGTAGCTTTTTTAAGAGAAGATTTAGAAGTAATTTACTATGAAGATTAAAAAATAAAGGATGCAGTACAATTTTGCATCCTTTTTTATTTCTTATTAAATTTCAATTCTATCATCTAAGGCACGAGAAATAGTTGCAGTATCTGAAAACTCTAAGTTTCCTCCCATAGGAATTCCACTTGCCAATTTAGTAATTTTTATTCCAAAATTTTTCATAAGTTTAGCAAGATACATAGCAGTGGTTTCTCCCTCTATATTAGGGTTAGTTGCTAAAATTATTTCTTCTATATCATCTTTTGCTATTCTTTCAAGTAAAGATTTTATATTAAGCTCATTTGGAGTAATACCATTTAAAGGATCAAGTCTACCATTTAAAACATGATAAACTCCTCTAAATTTAGTTGTTTTTTCTAAAATCATAATATCCTTACTCTCTTCAACAACACAAATTATATTATGATTTCTAGCATTGTCAGAACATATATTACAAGTATCACTTTCACAGTAATTCCCACATATATGACATTTTTTTACATTTTCTTTAACTGCTAAAAGCGCCTCAGCAAAATTTTTTACATCTTCTTCAGATTGATTTAAAATATGAAAAGCATACCTTGTTGCTGATTTTTGCCCAACTCCTGGTAACTTATTAAATTCTAATATCAATCTTTCTAAACTTTTAGTTGGCATTTACTTAGCTCCCTAACTAACTGACTTTTTAAAATCTTTTATAGTCTTATTAATTTCTCTTCTTTCTTTCCCAAGTTCTGCATTCTTTATTATATAGTCATCAACTCTATCTTCATAATCAGATTGCATATTTTCTATAATATCTATTATTTCTGCATAAGACATACTAGATTTTAAATACTCTTTTAAATTAAGTAATAGCTCTACTCTTTTTCTATTATCTCTAATTTTTCTATCATTATCTTCAATTTCTCTTTTAATTTGATTTTTTCTTCTTTCTTTTCTTACTAATTCCAAAACACTATCCATTTACTACCTCACTTTCTAATTATTTTGATAATAAAAGTGCTAATTCATAATCTTTTTCAATATTCTTTCTTTTTTCAACAGAACAAGCTTCTTCAAGTGTGTGAGTTACCATTTCATTTCTTTCTATTCCAACCATAACTCCTCCTTCACCTTTATTTAAAACTTCCACTGCTTTTGCTGCCATTCTACTTGCAAGAACTCTATCACGCCCTGATGGTGTTCCTCCTCTTTGGATATGTCCTAAAACAACAGATCTAATTTCACTATTGATATGCCCTCTTAGTTTTTCCTCAATATCCAGAACATTTCCAACACCTTCTGCAACTAGAACTATATCATGTAGCTTTCCATTTTTTCTTCTTTCTTTTAATTGTAAAGCTAACATCTCAATAGGGTTATCCATCTCAGGTATCATTATTCCATCTCCACCACCTGCTATACAAGCATGTAGAGCTAAATCTCCTGCTCTTCTTCCCATAACTTGAATTAAAATTGTTCTTTCATGAGAAGTTGCAGTATCTCTTATTTTTGACATTGCATCTAAAATTGTATTAAGACAAGTATCAAATCCAAGAGTAAAATCTGTTCCACAAATATCATTATCAATAGTTCCTGGTATTCCAACTACTTTTATTCCATGTTCTTTATACAGTAAATTGGCTCCACGATAAGAACCATCTCCACCTATAACAACTAGATATTCTATTCCTTTTTTCTTTAAATTATTAGCAGCAATTTCTCTAAATCTAGCTTGTTTAAATTCTTCACAACGAGCAGTTAGTAAAACTGTACCACCCTTATCAATAATTCCCGATACAAATCTACCAGTCATTGGGAATATTTCATCATTTAACATTCCCAAATATCCTCTTCTTATTCCATAAACTTCAAAACCATAAGATTCAGCAATTTTTGCTGTTGCTCTTATTGCCGCATTCATTCCTGGTGCATCTCCACCACTTGTTAATATAGCTAATTTTTTTTCCATTCTTTAAATTTTCACCCTCATCTAATATCTATTATCTGTTAAAAATACCCATTTGTCTAAATTTTTCATATCTTTTTTCTACTAATTCATCTACTGGTAGCTTTTCAAGTTCTTCCACTGCCTCTAAAACTACTTTTTTCAAATTAAAAGCTGTATCTTCTGGTCCACGATGTGCTCCACCAAGAGCTTCATCAATAATTCCATCTATCAATCCTATTTTTAATAAACTATGTGACGATAATTTTAAATTATTAGCTGCTTCTTCAACTCTATTAGGATCTTTATACAATATTGCAGCACAACCTTCTGGAGAAATTACAGAATAAACAGAATTTTCAAGCATAAACACTTTATCTGCAACTCCAAGTCCTAATGCTCCTCCTGAACCTCCTTCACCTATAACAACAGAAACTATTGGAGTTTTTATTCCACTCATTTCCATTAAATTTCTAGCAATAGCTTCTCCTTGACCATGTTTTTCTGCTTCAAGTCCTGGATAAGCTCCAGGTGTATCAATAAAAGTTAAAATAGGAAGTTTAAATCTTTCTGCCATTTCATAAAGTCTTAAAGCTTTTCTATAACCTTCTGGGTTTGCCATTCCAAAGTTTCTAAAAACTTTTTCTTGCATAGTTCTACCTTTTTGATGTCCAATAATCATAAAGTTTTTTCCATCTATTTTACAAAGTCCTCCAACTATTGCAGGGTCATCTCTGAATAATCTATCTCCATGTAATTCAACAAAGTCAGTAGTTATATAGTTTATATAATCCAATGTATATGGTCTTTCTGGATGTCTTGATACCATAACTCTTTGATAATCTGTTAAATCATCATATAGAACTTTTAGAGCTATATCTCTTTGATCTTTTAATTTTGCTATCTCATCTGATAAATCTACTTCTTTTTCTTCACCAAATTTTTTTAATTCTTCTATTTTATGTTCTAATTCCTCTATTTGAAATTCAAATTGCATAATTTACCTCCCTAAATAATGTCATTAAGCACTTTAAATATAGTTGCTTTTAAATCTTCTCTTTTAGCAATAACATCTACCATTCCACATTCTTGTAAAAATTCACTCTTTTGGAAATTTTCAGGTAGCTTTTGTCTAATAGTTTGCTCAATAACTCTTGGTCCAGCAAATCCAATTCTTGCTTTTGGTTCACTTATTATTATATCTCCTAACATAGCAAATGAAGCTGTTACTCCACCAGTAGTTGGATTAACTGGTACAGAAATAAAAGGTAAACCTGCTAATCTCATTTTCTTTACAGCTGCTGATGTTTTAGCCATTTGCATAAGTGAAGTCAGTCCTTCTTGCATTCTTGCTCCTCCAGATATTGCAACCACAACTGCTGGAATCTTATGTTCTATTGCTCTTTCCAAAGCTGCTGTTATTTTTTCTCCTACAACAGAACCCATACTTCCTCCCATAAAATTGAAGTCCATACAAGCTATACTGACTTTTAAACCATTTATTTCCCCTATTCCACTTATAACCCCTTCATTCATTCCAGAATCATGTTGAGCCTTTTCAATTTTTTCAGCATATTCAGGAAAATTTATTGGATTTGCAGAAGTTAAAGTAACATCTTCTTCCTTAAAAGTTCCTTCATCTATTAAAAGCTCTATTCTTTCTCTTGCACTCATATTAAAATAGTGATTACAGTTTGGGCACATTTTCATATGTTCTTTTATTTCTGATTTATGTGAAAGTACTCCACAACTTGGGCATTTTGTAACTTCATCTTCTTTTAAGTTATCAATGTTTTTTACCTTGTATTTTGCACTTTCTCTTTCTTCATCAGATTTTCTTTCACCAACAGTTGCATATTTCTTTTTTGATTGTGTTATATTTGTTAAACCTAAATTTTTTGCTAAATTTTTTAAAATTGACATCATTTCACCTCTTTTTATTGTTATAAAGAATTATATTTAATTCTATTATATTTTCTAAGTTTTTTCAATATTTTTATTTTTTATTTAAATATTTAATGAATATAATTTTTTTTATATGAGTTTTTTTCTCTACTTTTATTATATTTTTAAATATCTTTCTTGTTATTTTATTTTTTTTTATTTTTGTGTTATAATTTATTAAAAATATCTTGGAGGGATTAAATTATGAATAAAAATAAAATTGTTTTATTTTTAATATCGCTATTTGCTTTTACTGCTTGTAGCTCAATAGATGAGTATTTACCTAGTTTTTTGACTGAAGGCTCAACACCTGCTGCTATTCAAGAAGCTGTGGCTTCAAGAGTAAATCCAGAAAAAGAAATTTATGCACTTGCTTCTGCTCAAATTTCAAAAAGTGGTTCTATCATAGCTCAATCTCGTGCTAATAAACAAGCTTCTGAAACTTTAAATAAAGAAATAAGAAAAGAAATAGAAGCTTTATATAGAGGAAACCTTGATGAAATGGACGCTTTTTCAAAAAGTGTTATTACACCTGTTTTTTCTGATTTAGTGACTTATTCAACTGATTTAGCAATGAAAAAAGTTACTCAAAAAGGAGCATGGGAAGATTCAGAAAAAATCTATACTTTACTAGCAGTTGAAAGAAATGAAGTTACGACAGCAGCTGACAAAGTTTTCAAAAAATTTGTAGAAGATGCTTCAAAAAATCTTGGTAATGCAGCAAAATAAAAAATATAAATGTATAGTAAATACACCTGATGTTTAGACATAGGTGTATTTTTGCTTTTTAATTTATTAGGAGGAAAAATGAGAACTTGGGTAGAAATTGATAAGGAAAATTTGAAGTACAATGTCTTAAAATTAAAAGAAATTGCTAATAACAGAGAAGTATTAGGAGTTGTGAAAGCTAATGCCTACGGCTTAGGTTCAATAGAAATTGCTAAAATTTTAAAAGAAGTTGGAGTAAAATTTTTTGGTGTTGCCAATCTTGAGGAAGCTATAGAACTACAAGAGGCTGGAATTAAAGATAAGATTTTAATTCTTGGAGCTAGTTTTGAAGATGAACTAATAGAAGCAACTAAAAGAGGAGTTCATGTTGCTATCAGTTCTATGGGACAATTACACTTTTTAGTAACTAACAAACTTAATCCTAATATTCATTTAAAATTTGACACTGGAATGACAAGATTAGGTTTTGAGGTAGATGAAGCTGAAAAAGTAATAGAATTTTGTAAAAAGAATAATCTTAATCTTGTGGGTATTTTTTCACATCTATCTGATTCAGATGGAAATACAATGGAAACTAAAAATTTTACATTAGAGCAAATAAAAAAGTTTAAAAAAATTGTTAACTCTCTAAATCTAGAATATATACATATTTCTAATAGTGCTGGGATAACTAATTTTTATGATGATATCTTAGGAAATCTTGTAAGGTTAGGTATAGGAATGTATTCTTTTACAGGAAATAAGAAAACCCCTTATTTAAAAAATATTTTTACAATTAAATCAAGAGTTTTATTTATAAAAAAAGTTAAGAAAGATTCTTTTGTATCTTATGGAAGACATTATACATTACCAGCTGATTCAACTTATGCAGTTCTTCCAATAGGTTATGCTGATGGATTAAAAAAATATCTTTCTAAAGGTGGTTATGTTTTGATTAATAATCACAGATGTGAAATTATTGGGAATATTTGTATGGATATGACTATGATTAGAATTCCAAAAGAAATTGAAAATTCAATTAAAATAGGAGATGAAGTTACAGTTATCAATGCTGATATACTCGATAACTTGAATATTCCAGAGCTTTGTGTATGGGAATTTATGACTGGTATTGGTAAAAGAGTTAAAAGAATTATAGTTTAAGTTGAAAAGTCTTTTTTACTATGTTACAATTTACTAATCATTAAAAATAAAATTAAGGAGATATAAAATGAAAAGAAGTTTATCAGGTATACAACCAAGTGGAATTTTACATATAGGAAATTATTTTGGAGCAATGAAACAATTTGTTGATTTACAAGATAGTTATGATGGTTTTTACTTTATTGCTGATTATCATTCTTTAACATCACTAACAAAGGCTGAAACTCTAAGACAAGATACATATAATATAGTTTTAGATTATTTAGCTGTTGGACTTGATCCAAATAAATCAACAATATATTTACAATCAAATGTTCCTGAACATACTGAAATGACATGGCTTCTTTCAAATATAACTCCTGTTGGTCTTTTAGAAAGAGGGCATTCATATAAAGATAAGATTGCTAAAGGTATTCCTGCAAATACAGGACTTCTAACTTATCCTGTTTTAATGGCAGCAGATATATTAATTTATGATACTGATGTTGTTCCTGTTGGTAAAGATCAAAAGCAACATTTAGAAATGACAAGAGATATTGCTATGAAATTTAATCAACAATATGAAGTAGACTTTTTTAAATTACCTGAACCATTCATCTTAGATGATTCTGCTATTGTTCCTGGAACAGATGGACAAAAAATGAGTAAATCTTATAATAACACTATCAATATGTTTGTTACAAAGAAAAAATTAAAAGAACAGGTTATGAGTATAGTTACTGATTCAACTCCTCTTGAAGAGCCTAAAAATCCAGATAATAATATAGCTAAAATCTATGCTCTTTTTAATAATATAGACAAACAAAATGAATTAAAGGATAAATTTTTAGCTGGAAACTTTGGCTATGGACATGCAAAAACTGAGCTTTTAAATTCTATACTTGATTATTTTGGAAAAGCAAGAGAAAAAAGAGAAGAACTTGAAAAAGATATGGATTATGTAAAAGATGTTTTAAATGAAGGTTCTAAGAAAGCAAGAGCTATTGCTATTGAAAAAATAAAAAAAGCCAAAGAAATAGTAGGGCTTGTTGGAAATATATATTAAAATCTAAAAGGCTATTGCAAAATAAATAATTGCAATAGCCTAATTTTTTATAAAGCTATATTATATTTTTTAATAGTATCTTGTATTCTCTTTAATGCTCTTTCTTTTCCAATTACATAAAGAATATTATATAAATCTGCTCCTTTAGTAGCTCCTGTTAAAACAGCTCTTAAAGGCATAAATATCTTTCCTGGTCCTTCTTGTAAGTCATCAAGTAATGAGTGTAATAAATCTTTAGCTTCTTCAGCTGTAAATTCATTTCCTTCCCATTTATCTAATTTTTCTATAAATAATTTTATAGATTTTAAACCAGTTTCATCTTTTAAAGAATTTAAAAGTTTTTCTACACTTTTTCTTTCTTTTTTATCCATATCTTCTTTTAGTTCAGGTAAAGAAAATTCATCAACAAAGAAAAATTTTGAATTTTTAGCTAATTCTCTTAAAGTTTTTGCTCCTTCTCTCTCAATTGCTACAATTTTCTTTAAAGTATCAAATTCTTTTTCACTTACATTTTCATTTTCTAAATATCCTTCATTTACAAAAAATGGAACAGTTAATCTTGTAAGTTCTCCTAAATCTTTCATTTTCATATGTTGATTATTTACCCAACCCAACTTAACTAGGTCAAACACAGGTCCACCTAAAGTAACTTTATCTATGTTAAAGTTATCTTTAAATTCTTGTAAAGTAAATATTTCTTGTCCATCTCCATAAGAATATCCCATTAAACCTAAGAAGTTTACTAATCCTTCTTTTAAGTATCCTTCTTCTTTATACCAAATTAAAGAAACAGGATTTTTTCTTTTAGAGATTTTAGATCTATCATCATTTCTTAAAAGTGGCATATGGATAAATTCAGGAGCTTCCCAACCAAATGCTTTATATAATTGTATATGTTTAGGAGTTGAAGGTATCCATTCTTCTGCTCTTATAACATGTGTTATTCCCATTAAATGGTCGTCAACTATATTTGCAAGGTGATATGTTGGATATCCATCAGCTTTTAATAGAACTTGATCATCTATTTTACTATTTTCAAAAACAACATCTCCTCTTAATCTATCATGAATTACAGTTTCTCCTTCATAAGGCATTTTTAGTCTTATTACATAAGGAACTCCTGCCTTAAGCTTTTCTTCAATTTCTTCCTTAGACAGTGAACGACAATGTCCATCATACCCAGGAGGTAATCCCATTGCCTTTTGTCTTTCTCTTAAATTTTCTAATCTTTCATGGTCACAGAAACAATAATATGCTCCACCTTTTTCAACCAATTCTTTTGCATATTTTCCATATAAATCAAATCTTTCTGATTGTCTATATGGTCCATAATCTCCACCTACATCAGGTCCTTCTGAATAATCTAAATCTAGCCATTTTAAAGCGTCAAATATCATTTGTTCTGAACCTTCTGTATATCTATTTCTATCTGTATCCTCTATTCTTAATATAAAATCTCCACCATTTACATGAGCAAATGCAATATTAAATAATGCAATATATGCTGTTCCAACATGAGGGTCTCCTGTTGGAGAAGGTGCTACTCTTGTTCTAACTCTTTTCTTACAATCAACACACATCTTTATCAATCCTTTCATCTTTAAATTTCTTACCTTTTATTTTAACATATAAATATAGATATTTTCAAAAAATATTTTTTTAATTATTTTGAAATCATATCTTTAACATCATTATATATTTTATTAGCCCTTTGACTAGTTATTTCAGAAGTTGGATTCTGTGTATTTCTATTTCCAAAAACTATACTATTCATAATCTTATATTTTTTACCATCTCTTGTTTCTATTTCAACTGAATTTCTATGAGAAACAGGATTTAAAAAATAGTATATAATAGAAGGTTTCTTCACTTCTTTAACTTCCACTATCTCTAAAAGAGGTATTTCAAAACTTTTCATTAATTTTCTCATTCCAAAAGCTCTTCTAAATTTCTGATAATAAAATGTCTTACTTTCTACACTACAGATTTCTTCTGTCAATAGATAATTTAATGTTTCTCTTGACATATTTAACATTCCACCAAACCAAAAAATAAAGAAAATTATTAAGAATACTTTATTCTCTAAAAATACTGGATATAAATCTTTTAAAACTTCTTGATTAAGGTAAGCAAGTACTGATAAAATTATAATTGGTAAAATTGGTGTTAGCAACATAATATGAGCATAGATTTTTAAAAAAATACTACCTTCTTGAATTGGGCTAATTTTTAATTCCTTTATCTTCATTCTTATCTCTCCCTAAATTTTAAAAATTAAACACATTCCTATTTTTTGCTTCCATTATTAATTCTTTAACTTCATTAAAAATTCTTTTAGCTCTTTCTTCACGATTTTCAACTTTTATATTATTATCTTCTGAATCTTTAGCACTTATATAAAAATCATTCATGATACTGTATTTTTTACCATCTCTTGTTTCTATTTCAACTGAATTTCTTAGTTTAAAAATAGAAAAAGCACTCACTTTAATTTTTTTCTCATTTTCTCTTACATCACTTATTTCTATTACTGGTATTTGAAAACTTTTTATCACCTTTTTTATGCCTAAAAAATTTCTAGTTTTTCTATAATAAAAAATCTTATTTTCTATATAACAAACTTCCTCAACTAAAATACCATTTGCTATATCTGGTATATTTGTAAAAAAACCTAAAATAGCTAAAAAAATAAATATTCCAATAATTATTTGTGCAACAAGATTTGTTCTAAACAATTCTTTATTCACATAAATCATAAAAGCTATTACAATCAAACATAAAATTGGTTGAAAGAAAAATAAATATACCATTATTTTTCCTTCTTTACTGGCTTCTCCTAATGGTTTAACCCTAATTTCCTTCATTTTTTCCCCTTCCACTTTTTAAAATTCTTCTGTACTTATTAAATTTCCATTTTTATATGTTTCTTTCTTAATTAATTTTCCAGTTTTATCATAAAATAAATGTTCTCCCTCTATTTTGCCATTAATAAAAAATCCTTTTTCTCCTATTTGTCCACTTTCTAAATAAAAGATTGCTTCCCCATCTACTATATCATTTTTATAGTTTCCAGTTCTTTTTAAGCTTCCATCTTCATAATAGTTTTTATAAGGACCATTTAACATATTTTGTATATAAATATAGTCCTCTTCTATGTTACCATTTTCATAGTATTTTAAATATTTTCCTTCCAACTTATTATCTAGATAATTTCCACTTTCTTTAAGATTTCCATTTTCATAATATACCTTATACTCTCCATTTAACTTACCTTGTGTACAATTATATTCTTCACTTAATTTTCCATTTTCATAATATTTAGTAAATTTTCCTTCAAGTATACCATCTTTATAATAGGCTTTTTCTTTTATTCTTCCATTTTCATAGAAACTTAATACTTCTCCTTGAGGCTTTCCATCTTTATAACTCATTCTTACTTTTACTTTTCCACTCTCATAGTATTCTAAGTCAATTCCATCTAAAACATCATTTTTATAATTCCATTCATGTTCAGGATTTCTATTTTCATAATATTTAACTATTCTTCCATCTTTCTTACCATTTTTATTATATGCTATTTGACATATTTTTCCACTTTCATAATAAAGTTTAGAAATACCCTCTAATTTATCATTTTTTAAATAACCTTCCTCTTTTTTGATACCATTTTCATAATAAAGAAAATATGCTCCATCTTGTTTATCATTTTTATAGTTTATCTCTGCTGAAATTTCTCCATTCTCATAATAACTTATAGATTTTCCTTCTTTTTTATCTGCTATATATTGGCTTTTTTGAGCTATCTTTCCATCTTCATAGTAATATATTTCTTCACCATCTATAAGGTTATTTTTATACACTCTTTCTTCTTCTAATTTTCCATCTTCTGAAAATACTTTTTCTAAACCTTCTAGTTTACCTTGATAGTATTGTCTTTCAGTTATTAAAGTACCTTTTTCATTAAAAAATTGAAACTTTCCAAAGAAATCTAAATTTTTTCCTTCAACATATCCTATTTCTTTTAATGACTGATTATCATAAAGATATTTTAGTACTCCATTATTAGTATCTGGACTATCTTTCTTTAAAACTAATATTAATTTTCCGTTACCAGAAAAACCAAAAATATATTCATTATCTCCTAGATATCTTCTAACTCTACCAAACTTTAAATCTAGGTTTACTCTTTTTAAATTAGTTTTTCTTTCTTCATATAGCTTTTTTGGGTTTTTATTAAATTCTTTTTCTATCTTTTTATCTATTTCTGTATAATAGTTATCATATTCTGTTTTTACTGATTTAATACCTTGTATTTCAGAAGAACTAGGATTTATTATCAAAAATAAAATCCAAAGTATTGTAAGTATTAATGCTATTAGTAGAATATTAAATACTTTTTTCATAAAACCCCTTAATTATTTTTTATCCATCTTAAATATGAATTAATAAATTCATCAATACTTCCATCCATAACAGCTTTTACATTTCCAATCTCAGTATTAGTTCTATGGTCTTTTACTAGTGCATAAGGTTGAAATACATAAGATCTTATTTGGTTTCCCCAACCAATATCAGATTGTTCTCCTTGAATTTTTTTCATTTCCTCTTCTTTTTTCTTTAATTCTAATTCAAGTAATTTTGATTTTAACATCTTCATGGCAGTTTCTCTATTGCTAAGTTGAGATCTTTCTTTTTGACAAGTTACCACTATTCCACTTGGAAAATGTGTTATTCTTACAGCAGAGTCTGTCATATTGACATGTTGTCCACCTGCTCCACTCGCTCTATATGTATCTATTCTAATATCAGCAGGATTTATTTCAACTTCAACATTTTCATCAACTTCTGGTACAACTTCAACTGAGGCAAATGAAGTATGTCTTTTTTTATTGGCATCAAAAGGTGAAATTCTGACAAGTCTATGTACTCCCTTTTCAGACTTTAAATAACCATAGGCATTTATTCCTTCAACTAAAAATATAACTGATTTTACTCCTACACTATCCCCTTCCATGAAGTCAAGTTCTGAAACCTTGTAGCCTTTTAAATTACACCATCTTAAATACATTCTATAAAGCATATCAGCCCAGTCACAAGCTTCTGTTCCACCTGCACCAGAATGAATTGTTACAATGGCATTATTCATATCATATTCTCCATCAAGTAACAAATTAATTTCAAATTCTTCTATGTCAGATTTTAAAATTTTATGTTTTTCCGAAAGCTCATTTTCAAATGAAGTTTCTCCACTTTCAACAAAATCAATTAAAACTTCTTCATCATCAATTTCTGTCGCTAACTTTTCATATCTTGAAACTATATTTTTTTCAAAATTCATATTTTTTATAATTTCTGAACTTTTTCTTTTATCAGACCAAAAATTATCTTCAAAAGTTAATTTCTCTAATTCCTTTATAATTGACTTTCTCTTTTCTAAGTCAAAGAGACCTCCTGATATTTTCAGTTTTTTCTTTCATTTCTAAAAATTCTCTTTTAATTTCTAATATATCCATATTTCCCCCTTAACATTCTTTAAAGTATTATTGCCATTGCTGTTGCATATTTTCTAGAGTGTGAAATTGAGATTTCAATTTGATAATCCTCTTTTTTTGTTTTTAAAATTTTATCTAATTTTTCTGATACAACAACATAAGGCTTCCCTAAATCATCATTTAATATTTCTAAATCTGTTAAAGAAAATTCTCTAACACCTGTTCCAATAGCTTTTGAAATAGCTTCCTTTGCAGAGAATATCCCTGCATAAGTTTCTGTTCTATTCCCTCTTTTTTCAATATTTTTCAACTCTCTTTGAGTATAAATTTTATTTTTAAAACCTTCTTTTGAAATAGCTTTTTCTATTCTTTCAATCTCTATAATATCATTGCCTATTCCTACTATCATAACATTTTAAATGCCTTTCTCGTATTTTCATTTGTAATTCTAACTACATCTTCATAACTCATATTTTTAAGTTCTGCCATTTTTTTTACAACTTCTTCTGTATAGATAGGCTCATTTCTTTGTCCCCTATATGGAGTTGGTGCCATATATGGACAATCAGTTTCTATAACTAATCTTTCTATTGGAATCTCTTTTACAACATCAACTAATTTTCTTGCATTCTTAAAAGTTAAAACTCCACCTATACCTAGATAAAATCTATCTATCATTCTTCTTGCTGTTTCAACAGAACCAGGATAACAATGTAAAATACCTGTTATATCTGGAAATTCATTTAATATATTAACTGTATCTTCCATAGCTTCTCTTGTGTGAATTACAACAGGTTTATTTACTCTCCTTGCTAATTCCAATTGTTTTCTAAAAATATCCCATTGTTCCTCTTTGGGTCTTGTCATCCAATGATAATCTAAACCAATTTCCCCTATTGCTAAAACTTTTGGATTTTTTGCAAGTTCTTCTAATTTTTTTTCTGCCTCATCACTATATCCTTCTATTTCATCTGGATGAAAACCTATTACTGCATATATAAATGGATATTTATTTGCATACTCTATACTTTTTTCACTACTTTCTAAATCAAAGCCTATATTTACAACAAAATCTAATTTTTCTTCTATTCTTTTAAAAACTTCTTCTCTATCATTGTCAAATTGTTGTAAATTTAAATGAACATGTGAATCTATTATTTTCATTTTTACTCTTCCTTTCAATATATTTTCATACTATTATAGCACATAATCAATTTTTTAAGATTAATTAAATTATTTTTTATATAGTGTTTTTATTTGTTGCATTTTTTTTTTTTTCTGTATAATATGTATTAGATAAAGAATTTTTATTTGTAACTTTTTATTTATATAATAGTTATATTTTAATTTTTTATACTATCTACATAAAAATTTAAGGAGGAATTAAAATGGGATTTTGGAATGGTTTAGGGAAAGGTTTAGGAAATTTAGCAAAAGCAGGTTATGAAAAAATGCGTGAAACAAATGATGAAATTGCAAATGAAATGATGAAAATGGAAGATTATTCACTTGATGAATTAAGAACAGAACTTCATAGAGGAAATTTTGCACACAGAATGGCAGCTAAAAAACTTTTAAAAGAAGTTTATGATTTTTTTCAAGATGAAGACTAAAAGGACAAAGTGATAAATATGGCAATGATTCTAAATATGCATGACCAAATAGACAAAGTGATTAATGAAATAGAAAGAAATTATTCAAAAGGTCTTACATTTACATTAAGTGAATTAAGTAGTATAGGAGTTGTAGAAGATACAAGTAACTTTTCTACTTTCTTAAATATGTGTCGTAATCAAATTATAAGTAAAAGAGTAGCTTCATATGTAACTGGTAGTGGAATTAATTCAAAATTTCGTAAAAATTAGAAAATAAAATTCAAAAGATGCTAGAACTAATTATTTTATGTTTTAGCATCTTTTTTATATTAATTACTCATATCTTTTTATTATATTAGCTAATTTTTCTTCTTGTTTAGTTAAAATATTTTGACTTGAAGTTGTTGGATTATACCAAGATTTTTCTCCAAAATATTGTTGATATTCTTTTTTCTTAAATTTATAACCATTTCTAGCATACAGTGTATTTCTTATTATTGCTAATTCATCTGATGAAAAGTTATTTAAATAAGCTTCATTTCCTCTATTTATAACTTCATCATAGACTTTATCTAAAACTACCAAATCATAATTATCTTCATTGACTTGAACACTATTTTCTTCAATAGCAGTCTCTTCACTTACAGGTCCACCCTCTTGTGATTCTTCTATAAGCTCTTGTGATTCTTCTGCAATAGGGTCTTCTTCTGGATTAGTACTTTCTTCAACAACTAGCTTCTGTGGAGTTTCTTCTACAACTTCCTCTGTTTCTGTATTCTCTACGAACTCTTCACTTTCATCACTAGCCATAAATTTTGAATACGCAAAATATCCACCAACTAAGCATAAAATAACTATTAATACAGCTATTCCTATTTTTATTATCTTTGAATTATCTTTTACTGGCTTATCATTTTGTGGTATGTCTTCTTTTGTTTGTTTATCTGGTGATTTTTTAGGTTCTTCTATTTTTGTTTCTGTTTCTACTTTTATGTTACTAATATCTAAATTCTTAATTGGATCAATTTTTAAAAAACTATTTGATGAAGTTTCATCATTATTTTCAGCAATATTTCCCTCCTCAATATTAATATTTTCTAAATCATTAAAATCATCTTTCATATAATCTCTCCCTCTTTTTACATTATTGTAACATTTTTTATAATATTAATCTATTATATTCTCACTTATAAAATCTAAACCACTTTCTATAAGTTCTTCTAAATATTCATCAAAGCTATCTGCTATAACTCCAATTTCATCAGGATCATGTAAAAATCTAACTATTTGTCCCTTTACTCCTTTTTCAGATGGTGAAAAATCTATAAATAATTGTGATGTTCCTCCATTATTCATGCAATCAGAAAAATGTAGCCATTTCATCTTTTTAGAATCACTTATAATTTCTTCATCTATTTCTACTTCTTCATACTCCCTATCTACATAATCAGCATAGAAGTCATATGCCTCATTTTTAGTTTCTAAAATTTGACTTGAAGATAATAAGTAATAAGGATATTCTTCTATATCTGAACCCAAGAAGTAAGAAGCTACAGTTTTTCCTTTATATTCTCTAAAATATGTTCCATCCACAATTTTTAAAAGTTCAATTAAAGAATCAGGTACTTCTGGATATTCTTCCTTTAATTTTTTAATATTTTCTTCACTTGCACCTTCTTTAATCTTTTCAATATTGTCCCAAACATCTTTTCCACCATTTTTATAATAAACTTTTTTCAATTCTTCTATATATTTTTTAGCTATATTCATAAATACCTCCATAAAAAATAGTTCCCTTTGATATTTATTATATCATAGGAAACTATTACTATTAATTAATATAATTTTTTGTAATCTAAGCCACCTTTATTTATCAATTTTAAAGGTTGAAGTTCATATCTCTTTTGCTCAGTTATCATATCTTTTGTCTGTGTTATAAATTCTTTAAAATAACTAGAAGCTCTGTGATTTAAATAAGAATCTATATCAGAATACACCTCAAAAAGACACCATTTATTAGGATTTCTTCTATCAGTTCCTACATAGATAAGCAAAACTCCATTTTCATTAAAAGTTGTTTCTGCTCTATTTTTAATAATTTCAGTAAATTCTTTATTGTTTTCAGGCTTCACATCAATTACTGTATATACTGTAAAAGTATTCTCATTTTGTTCAATCTTTTTATCCTTAGCTATTTGAATATCTACTTCTGTACTATTTAAATTTCCCTCTGCAATTTGAGGAATTACAGCTTTAAAATCTTTACTAGTTTGATTTTTAGTATGATTAGAAAAAGCTAGATAATCATTGTATATTTCAACTATAAAAGAAGTTGTTTTGTCTCTTTCATCTGTTGCAGCAAAAAGTCCTAAAACTCCTTGTTCTGTTCCCATAGTTTTATTAACATAATCTTCTGTTACAGTCTTATATGAAGCCTCTTTATCTTTTTTTACTTCAAAATCATAAACATTTAATGTTGGTACTGCATACATACTAACTGATGTAAGTATTCCCAAAGCTAATAATAATTTTTTTAACATATCATTCCTCCATTTTGTAATATAAATTATAAAAACAGTTCGTTACTAGCCAGATTTCTTAGATGTAACTCTCTTGTTTTTACATACAATATTTATTTTTACATTGATTATATTACAAATTTCTTCCTTCTGTCAATACTCCCTCTGACATAGTGTAAACTTTTTTTCCATATTTTAGAGTTTCTAATTCATGAGTCACTATTAAAATGCTAGTTCCCTTTTCATTAATTTTTTTTAATAAATCCATAACTTCCTTAGTTGCTTCTATGTCCAAGTCAGATGTTGGTTCATCTGCAATAAGGATTCTAGGCTCTGTCATCAAAGCCCTAGCTATTATAATTCTTCTTAGTTCTCCTCCTGATAACTCTTTTGGATAAGATTTTGCTAAATGTTCCAAGCCTAATTCATTTAAAAAATATCTAGCTTTACCTTCTGAATCTCCATCTTTTTCATACATATCATAAGGAAGTCTAATATTTTCTAAAATATTCAAATATCCTAAAAGTGCTGGTGATTGAGGAATAAAACCAATATTCTTATTTCTAAATTTTGATTTTTCTTCATCATTTAATTCTAAGTAATTAGTTCCGTCTAATAAAAGAGTTCCATTATCTGCTGATAAAAGTCCAGCCACTATATTTAATAGAGTTGATTTCCCACTTCCGCTTCTTCCAATTATATGGACAAAATCTCCATCTAAAATATTTAAATTTACATCTTTAACTGCAAAAAAATCTTTTCCTTGTCTGTTATAAGCCTTAGATATATTTTTTATTTCTAACATAGCTCCTCCTACATTTCTTCTCTTAAACTCAAATAACTATCTTTATCAGTTAGTTTTTTTACAACTCTAACTGTTGAAAGAGGACCTATAATTACACCTAAAACAAAACTTAAAATAAATATTCCTATATATTGTAACAAACTTGGAGATAAAAATGGCATTGAAAACTTTGAAGCTAACAATGGTAATTGTGCAACTGATAAAATTACACCTAAAAAACTTCCAATTCCTGCTCCCCATAAAGATAATATAACTGCTTCCTTTAAAATAATTTCTCTCAACATTTTTTTAGAAGCACCTAATACTCTTAAAACTGCCATTTCTTTTTTTCTTTCATTAAATATTGCTGTGAAACTTATACTTAAGACAACTATTGATAATATCCAAATAGCTCCCACTAAAACTAAAATACTTGTTGATAATACCTTTAAATTAGAAGATATAGAATTTACAAATTTTTTACTAAACATTGCAAAAATTCCATCTTTTGATAATTCCTTAGATATTTTTGAAGCTAATTTTACAGAATCTACTCCTGGCTTTGCCTTTATCATAACAGATGAAATTACATCTTTTTCTGCAACTTTATTAGCAGTTATTCTTTCTGAGGCTTTGGCTAATTGTTTTGCAGTGTTTTGGTTTACAAAAACTGTTGCATCAAAACCTATTCCTGTTTGTTTTAATCTTCCAACTATTTTTAATTCTTCATTGAAGAAATGAACTGTTTCTCCTTTTTCTCCAATAACATGACTACCTACAATAGCTTCTCCATCTTTTAATTCTTTATCTATATTATGAGTTATCCAAGGATAGATTAAAAAGTCTGTATCTATATCTATTCCTATTATTTGAACAGGATACGAACAACAAGAAGCTGAAAGTGTTGCCACATATATTTGTGGTGTCATCTTTTCAATTTCATCAAACTTTTTTAATTTATCAATGGTGTTTGCAGGCAAATAAAAAGTTGAGGGTTCTCCTTTTAGAAGAACACTCTCAATTTCAGCTTTATATCCTGCTGGAACAACTATTACATCTGCTCCTAGTCTATCTGATAAACTTTCTAAACCTCTACTTAAACTAAGTGAGAACATTGAGCCCATATACACTATAAGGCTAAATAATGCAACCAATAATATCATACAGGTACTTCTAGTTTTTCTCTGTCTTATATTTTCCATTGCTAAACTATTAGCATCTATTCTTTTACTCATTTCCTAATCTTCCTTCTTTAAAAAAGTAGAGATTAAACTAAATACCATTAAAACTCCAATTACAACTGCTATACCAGTTGCTATTTCAAAAGTATGATGTACATGACAAAGCATTGTATCCATCTTACAAACTCCAAATGGTTTTCCCATTTCATTTTCAAGACCTGACATTCCATGAGGTACTAAATATACATAAGCAGATATAACAATAGTTGCCACACTTCCTAATATTTTTATTATTTTTACTTTTGAAAGTATAATCATTAATAAAGTTATAATAAATATTGCAACTGCTAATTTCATTACCATATTTCCACTATAATAACAAGCCATATGAGAACCATCTTCCTTTGGTCCACAAACAGGAGCTATATATTTAGGAACTAAAAATAATATTACTGATAGTATTAAAGCTAATTTTTCTAATATGTTTTTTTTCATTTAAAAATCTTCCTTTCTGTATCTAAATTATTTTTAATCGCTTCCTCTACTATGGTTTTTATTATTTCTTTGCTTTTTCTAATGCATTCCACACTGCTTCTTTAAATTCTTTATTAGAAACAGTTGCTCCAGATACTGCATCAACTTCATTTGGGTCTTGTACTTCAACTAATTTATCAGCATAAGTTGAGAAACCTTGAACAGCTATTTGAGCCTTTTTATATTTATCATCTCCAGCATCTTTTCCATAGTCATCACCTTTTATGTTACCTTTTGAATCTCTAAATTCTGCTGTACAACTTACAATTTTTCCATCTTGTATTGTAAGAACAACATCTGCTGTACTTGGATGATCCTTATCATCATTATCAAAGTGCCCTTGATATTCTCCATCATTAAATGTCATTTTAGAGAAATCTTTTTTACCACAAGCTGTTAATAAAGATAATGCTACAACCATTCCAACTAATAAATATTTTTTCATTTTACCCTCCTATCTATTTACTTTTAAAAATAATATTAAATATTCATTAGAAAAATAACTATATAAAATTTAGAATTTTTATTTTAAGTAGATAAAAAATAAGTGAATTTTATTGCTAATTATTTATCATAAATTTTCTTTGAAATAATTATTTTATAGCTTTGAATAGAGATTACTGCGACGTCCTATAATGTTGAGAGAGCCTTTGTTGAGCTCTAGAAACATTATAGGCTGGCAAGTAAT
>ERZ773100.463-NODE-463-length-20731-cov-9.898288_pt1 | contig 20731 bp, 19 predicted proteins | sample MGYA00511119_ERZ773100 | MGnify/ENA primary metagenome ERZ773100 (study PRJEB29015, sample SAMEA2738000) | human oral metagenome | biome: human oral; feature: human-associated habitat; material: dental | place: China | collected 2111 ...
CACTATCAGCTTCTACACATAGTAAAAACTGCTGTTTTTCAAAGAAATGAATGAGTTTCTCGCCTCCTGAGATTACAGTTGTATCTGTTATTCTTTCTTCTTGCAAAGAGAACTTCCATAGGTTGTGGTCATTGCTTAAAAAGAGTGATTGCTCATCCTCCGAAAGTTGTATAGGCTTCTTAAAAGGGAGCCCCAGAGGATAGTCCTTTTGAGAACCATCTGTTTTCAGTACTCGTATGATGTACAAAGGCTTCTTAATCCCTGTGGTATTGCTCCTTGGCGGAATATACTGCCCCAAATGGAAATACCAATTGCCCTTACTATCTCGGCAAACGGAATGAAAGCTGTCTGTTTTAAAAAGAAGCTCTATTTTGTTAGTTGTGGTATCATAGCGCTGTATTACCCCATTTTGGTAAGAAGCTATGAGGTAAGTATCTGGTTTTTCTCGTGTTATCAAGGCACAGCCTTCTCCTTTGATTCTCTTTTTCCTTGTACTCTCTTCTATATAGTTGTAAGCGGTAACAGTTATACTGTTGAAATTCATTAGTATAAGGGTGTCTTGGTCATTGGAGGCTACATAATCAGAAAACTTAGGTATGCCTTTTTCGTGTTTTTTGACTACTGCCAAAGTCTCTCTGCTGAGTTGGAATATCTTATTATCAGTAAGGGCAAAGATATATTGCCCATCTGCACTGAAATACATACAGCGCACACTGTTGCGTATCAATACATTGGCCACTTCTTTACCCGTAGAGAAGGAGAGCTTATGCAATCGCATCGAGGCATACTTCGAACCCCAACCATCAGCTACATAAAAATGGTCGGGATTAAAAGGGTCGGCAAGTGGAGGGGTAAGACTTCCATAAATACCGTTTTTCAGTGTTGTTTTCCAAATGATTTCTGTTTGCATAGTAGTTTTTATTAATCTCTATAACCTAAATATTTCCTATTAAGGTTATCAAGGTCTGCTTAATATTTTCCAAATAGAATCCTTAAAAAAGGAAGAATAGATACTTAACGATAAAAAATCAGACTTTAGAACTGGTAAAATCCACCCTATAAAAGAAAGAGAAGTTGTCCAAAGTCTAAAACAGTTGTTTTAGATCCTGCTGTAGGGGCGATTTGCAAATCGCCTTTCAAGAATAAGACTTTTCGGGCAGCCCTTTCAATAGGGGGTATTATTTCATTTCTATCCTAAACATCATTCCTTCAGCAGGGGCACTTATAAAAATTTTATCATTAATAAACGCATAATTAAAACCACAAATAGGTTTGTAATAACCTGTATTTAGAGGGATAACCGCCTCATAATAGTCTTTTTCGCCATCAAAAATAAGCAAATAAGACAACTTAGGAGCATCCGCCTTACAATAAAATTTACCTTTGTGATAACAAAGTTCTATTGCCTCAAAAGTTATTTCATTGCCTTCTTCTGTTATAATAGGAGGAAATTTATCATCATATTTACCTTGGAAAAAGTTTAATGTTCCCCCTTTTTCTGCTTTAAAGTCAATCATAAAGACTTCATTTTTTAAAAGTATCAAGATAGGATGGTTACATCCCAACTCTTTGGGTAATATATCTAAGTCTACCATACTTTTATGGCTGACACCTGCACCCTCAAAAGAAGTTATCTTTTCCCCTGTTTCATTATTAAGATATAGCAGATAATCATAATTTTGCATTATAATGTAATCATCAAAATATTCATAAGTTTCAAAGAAACTTTCAAAGCGTCTAAAAAAATTATGAATCGGGTTCTTACCTTCAGTAGAAATATCCTCTTCATAGGAGTATTCCCAGACAAAATCAAATGCTTCTTTATCATATTTTTTTACAACACCTTCCAAATAGCATAATATACCTTTGTTGAAGACTGTTAATAATTTTTCAGATAGAGAAATCGTAGTTTTTTGTACAATTTGCCCCTTGTTTATATTTATTTTTAATATTTCTTGATTATTTTTTCCTTTTTTTCTTACATAACAAGTTGATATATCCTTATCTTCTTGCCTTATAAGATAAGATTCTCCTCCAAGTTCTATTTCAAATAGTTTTTGCATATCAATAAGAGCATAGCAATGTAAGTTTTTCTTTTTTGATATATAAATAAGCTTATCTCCTCTTATCGAAATATCAAGCATTCCTCTTTCTGGAGCGCGCCATAGTACTTTAAAATTCTCATCTATCTTAGTCCAATATTGACCTGTGAAAACAAACAAATGCTTATTGTCCGTCACAAAAAGATCCCAACAAGGTCTTTTAGCAGTGATTTTATAATTTTGCATATCGATATAAAATAAATGTTTCAGGTTTTACACGCTCTCTAAAAGGTTATTTTTATAGAAAAAAAGATACAAAAGTAGTATGTAATAAAGTTTCTAAAAATCAATTATTTTGTAGTGTAGAACAAAAAATACACTACTATGTTACAGGACAAAAGTACGAAAAATTTATCAGAATTATTTTCTTTACTACAGGTAAGTTTAACTATTCAAGTCCTGATTTTATAGTCTATCAAAAAAGGAAGTACCTATGCAACCCAAGGAGACCTAAAGGTACTTTTTCGGGCTATACAAAGCCTAAAAAGTCTCCATTGGTTTTGCCTTTCTGTAAGAGATATAAGAGCTTTTAAAAAAACAGAAGACTACGCTGACTTTACTTAAGGAGTTTCAACTCTCCCATTAACAAACAAATAGCTTTGTTAAAATAATAACCAATGACAAACCTCCTCAAGATTCGTCATTGGTCATTAGTCACTGGTCACTCGTCATTAGTCACTATCCCACGCTACCCTCTAAGGAAATCTCCAAGAGTTTTTGGGCTTCTACGGCAAACTCCATAGGGAGCTTATTCAGCACTTCCTTACCAAAGCCATTCACAATTAGTGAAATAGCCTTTTCGGTATCTATCCCACGCTGGTTACAGTAGAATATCTGGTCTTCCCCAATCTTGGAAGTCGTTGCCTCGTGCTCTATCTGAGCGGTAGGGTTTTTCGCTTCTATATAGGGGAAAGTGTGCGCTCCACAATTATTTCCCATTAGCAGGGAATCGCATTGGGAAAAGTTACGGGCATTCTTGGCATTGGGCACTACCTTTACCAAACCTCGGTAACTGTTCTGTGACTTACCTGCGGAAATCCCCTTGGAGATAATGGTAGATTTGGTATTGTTGCCCAAGTGGATCATCTTAGTCCCTGTATCGGCTTGTTGGAAGTGGTTCGTTACGGCAATAGAGTAGAACTCCCCTATGGAGTTATCCCCCTTGAGCACTACAGAAGGGTACTTCCAAGTAATGGCGGAACCTGTCTCCACTTGTGTCCAAGATATTTTAGCATTCTTCTCGGCCAAGGCACGCTTGGTTACAAAGTTATACACACCTCCTTTACCGTCCTTATCCCCTGGGAACCAGTTCTGTACGGTAGAGTACTTGATCTCGCCTCCGTCCATAGCGATGAGTTCCACCACGGCAGCATGCAATTGGTTTTCATCACGCTTAGGAGCGGTACAACCCTCCAAGTAGGATACATAAGCGCCCTCATCTACAATGAGCAAGGTACGCTCAAACTGACCTGTACCTGCCTGATTGATACGGAAATAGGTGGAGAGCTCCATAGGACAACGCACGCCCTTAGGCACATAGCAGAAAGAGCCATCGGTAAAAACAGCCGAGTTTAGTGCTGCATAGAAGTTGTCTGTCTTGGGTACCACTGTTCCTAAGTACTTACGAACTAAGTCGGGGTGTTTCTGTATCGCCTCGGAAATAGCACAGAAGATGATGCCCTTCTCTGCCAAGGTCTTTTGGAAAGTCGTGGCTACCGATACGGAGTCCATGACCACATCCACCGCCACAGCAGGCTTGTCCTCTACCCCTGCCAAGCGTTTTTGCTCCTCAAGGGAGATACCCAACTTCTGGAAAGTCTCTATCAGTTGTGGATCTACCTCGTCTAAGCTATTGACCTTTGGTTTTTTCTTAGGCGCCGAATAGTAGGCAATATCTTGAAAGTCTGGTGTTTCAAATTTTAGATTTGCCCAATGTGGTGGTTCAGGCATCGCCTTCCAGATACGGAAAGCCTCCACTCGCCAGTCGGTCATCCATTGGGGTTCATTTTTCTTCTTGGAGAGGGCTATGACTATCTCCTCACTGAGTCCCTTGGGAAAGGTGTCTGACTCTATATCTGTATAGAAACCATACTTGTACTCGCTGTTTTCTAATTCTTCTTTCAGTTCTTCTTCAGTATATTTTGCCATTTTTTCAAGGTTTTAAAAAGCTAATAGATTGAATAAAAGATAATTATGTCTCTTATTAAAAACTAAAAAGAGTACGCATTTATCGGAGGGCAAAAATACTACATTTTTTCCATATTTACATCTTAAAAAAGCAAAAAATAAAAGGTAAAAGGTAAAAAGACTTTTCGTACCATTTTCTATCTTTTATTTTTTACCTGATTAAAAGAAGTCGTCAAGCATGGTACCGAACTCTGCCTTACACTTATAGAGGAGGGCACGAGAGATTCCCACATTGGATTTGGCTCTATCCAAAGCTGTGATAGAGAAGAACTTACCAAGTGCGGAAATCATCAGCATAAAGGTAATCTTACTGGTCTCTGTAAGGATATAGTCCAGCTCTAAGCCTTTTATAGTGCTATTGGTAATAAGCACTTGTTTTACCTGATTAACGATGGTCAAGTGAAAGGCTGAGCCTTCTTCTACGATCTTGGAGGTTGTCTCATCGGCTGAAGCTTTGGACAATATACTCCCATCGGTACAACTTAGGATACCATAAAAGAGGAAACCAGGCATATTGTTTTTCATATCCTGGCAGTGGGCATCCAACATCTGCTGTAGTTCTGCTCCTGTCATATTGCTTAGTTTTTAGATTTGCAGCGAAGATATAAAATATTTTTTATAATCAGCCCATATTTAACAAATATTTGTTAGTTGTCAGTAACCAATGACCAAATAACAAGTAACAAATCCCACTGTAGGATTAATCATTAATCTTTAGTCATTAATCATTATTTTTTTGTACTTTTGTGCGCTGAAATACTAATCCATACATTATGTTACGCTTTACTGCCTTAGCTGAAGTGCAAAAGAAGCAACCCCTTGAGGTACCTCAGAAGGGACGTGCTTCGGAGCTATTTGCCTGCAATGTATTCCATGAGGAGGCAATGCGCCAGCGAATGACCCGTGAGGCCTTTGAGAGTGTGATGGCCTCCATACGCAAGGGCTGCAAGATAGACCGCCATGTGGCTGACCAAGTGGCCATCGCTATGCGTGATTGGGCTATTAGCCGAGGGGCTACTCACTATACCCATTGGTTCCAGCCGCTCACTGGGGGTACGGCCGAAAAGCATGATGCTTTCTTTGAGCCCATTGCTGGCAACCGTGCCATAGAGCAGTTCTCTGGTAGCCAATTAGTACAACAGGAGTCCGATGCCTCCAGCTTTCCCAATGGGGGCATTCGCAATACCTTTGAAGCACGTGGCTATACGGCTTGGGATCCCTCCTCTCCCCCCTTTGTATATGGGTCTGTGCTGTGTATTCCTACGATCTTTATCGCCTATACAGGAGAGGCTTTGGACAACAAAACACCTCTGCTCAAAGCCTTAACAGCTATTGATAAGGCCGCCACAGAGGTCGCTCGCTACTTTGACCCTGAAGTGGAGAGTGTGGCCAACACCTTAGGCTGCGAACAAGAATATTTCCTTATTGACAAGACCTTGGTGGCTACCCGCCCCGACCTACTTATCACTGGCCGTACGCTGCTGGGTCATGAGGCTGCCAAAGGCCAACAGCTCGAAGACCACTACTTAGGGGCTATTCCCTCCCGCGTGCTATCTTATATGCGCGATCTGGAACAGGAGTGCCTTATGGTGGGTATCCCTGTCAAGACCCGACATAACGAGGTGGCTCCCAGCCAGTTCGAGGTGGCACCTATCTTCACCGAGGCCAACCTTGCCGTGGATCAAAACGCCCTGCTGATGCACCTAATGCGCAAGGTATCCGAGCGACATGGTTTTGCCGTGCTCTTCCACGAAAAACCCTTCGCTGGAGTCAATGGCTCTGGCAAGCATAACAACTGGTCTCTGGTGACCAACACTGGGGTCAACCTACTCTCCCCTGGCAAAACACCCTCTAACAACTTACAGTTCCTTACCTTCTTCCTCTGTACGATCAAGGCCGTACATAGGTACGAACCGCTTCTGAGGGCTTCTATCGCTTCGGCAACCAACGATTACCGCTTGGGTGCCAATGAGGCGCCACCGGCGATTGTCTCTGTCTTCATAGGGGCACTACTGACCCAAGTGCTCGACGGCCTACAACAGGCACAGGGCAAGGACTTTACTCAAAAGGGTAAGGACGATCTAAGGCTCAATGTAGTGGGCAAGATCCCTGACCTATTCCTTGATACTACCGACCGCAACCGTACCTCGCCTTTTGCTTTTACTGGTAACAAGTTTGAGTTCCGCGCCGTGGGTTCCAATGCCAACTGTGGCAAGCCCATGATGGTACTTAACACCATGGTGGCCAAGCAGCTGACCGACTTCAAGCGGGAGGTAGATGCACTGCTTAAGGCAGGGAATAAGAAAGTGAAGAAGGAAGATGCGATCCTCAAGGTACTACAGGGCTATGCCCAGAGTATCAAGCCAATCCTCTTTGAGGGGGACGGTTATAGCAAGGCTTGGGAAGAAGAAGCTAAGGCACGTGGCTTGAGCAATCACAAGACAACCCCCGATGCACTCAAAGAGAATATCACCGAAAAGGCGATCGCCCTCTTTACCGAAATGCAGGTACTCAGCCCTGTAGAACTACACGCTCGCTACGATATTGCCTTGGAAGAGTATATCAAGACTGTACAGATAGAAGCACGTGTATTGGGCGATATTGCTCGTAACCATATCGTGCCTACAGCCGTACGCTACCAAAATATCTTGATAGAGAATGTCAAGGGACTTAAGGAGATTTTTGGCGAACACTTCCAAGAAGTAGCCTACGAACAGTTAGACCTTATAGAGCATATCTCCGAACATATCAAGGGTATCCATAGCAAGGTGTCCCAAATGGTAGAGGCACGTAAGCGCATCAACAAACTCACTGATTTAGAAGCGAAAGCTCAGGCCTATTGCCAAGAGATTAAGCCCTTCTTTGAGCAAATCCGCCGCCATTGCGACAAATTAGAGCTCATGGTAGATGATGAGCTTTGGACTATGACCAAGTATAGAGAACTCCTTTTTTAAGTGAAAAGTGAAAAGTGAATAACAAAGTTCACTGTTCACTATTCACTGTTCACTTTTGTTATGAAGTTTGCATTATATTCACAGAAATACAAGGCGGCATATCAGCCGCTGCTGGCAGCTATCTTTGCAGAGCTGTCAGCACACAAAGACCAAATTGTGGTAGAGGCCGACCTATGGCGTTGCTATAAAGGACAACTTACAGAAGAGGTAAGCGTACAGACTTTCCGCTCTGTGGCGGATCTGCCGCCCGATACCGACCTTATGCTTACCATAGGGGGCGACGGTACCATTCTCTGGGCGATGACTTATATACAGCACCTGCAAATCCCTATATTGGGTATCAATGCAGGGCGCTTGGGCTTTTTGGCCACCATATCGGAGGGGGAAATCGCCAGCATGTTTGCCCAAATCCGTGCAGGACAATATACGGTTGAAAAGCGCAGTGTTCTACAGATTACTGACAGCGATGGTACGCCTATCTCGCCGCTGAACTTTGCCCTGAATGAGGTTACTGTGATTCGGCAGAACTCCACTGCGATGATTACCGTGGAGGCCTACCTCAATGGCAAGTACCTGACCTCCTACTGGGCTGATGGGCTGATTATCTCCACCCCTACTGGCTCCACTGGCTATTCGCTTAGCTGTGGGGGCCCGGTAATCATGCCGCACTCCAAGACGCTGGTACTCACCCCTATTGCCCCACATAACCTCAATGCGCGACCGCTGATTATCCCCGATGATACCGAGATTACCCTCCAGATATACAACCGCGAAGGCTGCTACTTGGCTACCTACGATGCCCGTTCCTGTATCCTTCCCTGTAAGACAGCTGTAAAAATCAACTTAGCACCCTTTACCTTAGGCACTATCTGTCTTGAGGATAACGATTTCTTTAAGACTCTTAGGCATAAACTGCTTTGGGGAGAAGACAAACGGAATTAGTCACTATCTGGGGTTATGTATAACCATAGCGCCTTGTGCTTGATAGTCAGGGAACTTATCATCACAAGAGATAAGAGGCATTTCCTCCGCTATAGCATGGGCTATAATCGCCAGATCATTCGGGTCGTTATGCTTGGGAATAAACTCCAAACGCCCCGCTATAAAAGCATGCCGCTGCTCAAAGGGGAGGATTTTTACCATGGGAATTTGCTTTAGAATTTGGTTCATAAGTTTCTCTCCTGTGTTATAGTCCTCATGCTGGTAATCTATTCCTTCTATCTTCTTTTTCCGATATAATTGTGCTATTTCTAACAATGAGATTGTACTGGCATAGAAGGTATTATCACTTGCCTTTAATATTTCTCTCACATTATCCCTGATTTCATTCTTTCTCCCCTGAAATAGGATAAGTACAATGTTGGTATCTAAGAAATATTTCATAGCTCTTCCTCTTGTAATAGTCTTGTCATCATATTAGAACCATATACCAAATCCTCATCTAAAACCCTTATTAATGGTTTTTCAGCTAATTCTTCCGCTACATCCCAAAGTGTCTTTTTCTTCTCCACATTTTCTTCTGTGGAGTTATCTTCTATTATTTCCTCTCTATATACAGGTGGATTTTTTGCTATCTCTTTAGCATAATCTAAGAGAGATTTCTTCTCTGTACTTATTTCTTCTACAGGTGCAACAAAGGCAGCCTTTTTAGGCTTCTTTGCTGTCTTTTTAGGTTTTTCTACTATAGTGGGCATGGTGATAGTTTTGAGTTATGAGTTTTGAATTTTGAGTTCTCTATCGCTCTGCAAAGATACGAAAAAATAATGACGAGTGACGAGTGAGTAATAACACAAACGACAAATGACTAATAACAAATGATTTAATCACTTGTCATTAGTCATTAGTCGTTAATTATGCCGTTCTTTCTTAGAAAGTAAAGCCTATCTTAAGGGTTGGTGCAGCCAAAACACTGAAGTTATGGTTGTCGGCAGAGCGACTTCCTACGTTAGGTTGTGGCTTAATGGTGTGTACCCCATAGGTATAAGCAAGCGGATCTATTTGTACGCCTACAAAGAAGGTGTTTTCTACTAAGTAGTAGTCAGCTCCTACGGTAGCTCCTACACGTAGGTTGAAAGCCTCTGCTTGAGAGTAAGCCTCCTCATAGTTGGCTGCACTATTTACATAAGCGAAGCCTACACGTGGCCCTACATACCATACAAAATTTTGGTTGCTTTTGGCATGGAAGTAGCGATCTGCACCTAAGGATACTACAGCTCCTAAGGAATGAGACGAAGGCACTGTAGCGTATTCTGGTACTACTGTACCTACTCCTGTTTTCTTGCTATAACCAGGATTTTTGGTAAAGCTGAATCCTGCGGAAAAGTTCAGTTTCCAAGTGTCGGAAAAGAACCAGTTACCATCCACCCCTACAAGTGCATTTTTCTCTGTCCAGTTAGCCACAGGAGCAGCCACTCCATGTGAAAGAGCAGGTGCAGGTGCAGGCGCTGTAAGGTAGTTATTATAGCTAAGAGTAGCAGCAAGGCTTACCTTGTTCTTAAGTGGAGAACTTACCGCTTCCTCTGTTGTAGGCTCAGTAGACTGAGCGGTTGTAGAGGTAGGCTCTGTGGTTTGCTCTTGTGCTTGTGCATAGGACCATAAAGTAGGAAGAAGGGCGATAGCTAAAAGTTTTGTTATTTTCATCTGTACTTTTTTTAAGTTAGACAATAACAGAAAGTGACTCCTGAAAGTGGTGAGGAAGCCCACTTTCTGTTATTAAAATTCCTTTAATTATTCCCCACTTTCTTATTGTACTCCAAGAGCTGCAAGTTGTGCCTTTACATAGTTAAGCTCAGCTGTTTTAGCAGCTACAATAGCTTCTTGTGCTTCAATTACAGCAGCAGCTTTTTCAATATCTCTTGTGTTATTAGTAACATTAGTTTCCTTTAATGTTTCTTGAGCCTTCTTAAGCTCATTGAGACTATTTTTAAGACTTGTCAATTCATCTTTTAGGGCTTTTACAGCATCTTCTTTAGAAGTAGAAGTAGCTACTGCACGAAGTGCGCTAGCTTGGGCATATAAAAGGGTAGTTTTATCTAATACTTTTTGCCATGCAGCATATTTATTTGCAAGTCCTGCAAGTGCATTGTTATAAGCACCAATAGCATCATTGGCTGCTGTAAAGTTAGCAGCAGCAGCTAATACATCATAAGCTGCTCTTAGTTTTTGTGCTCCTTCTGAATTTCTAGCACGTAATGCAGTTTGGGTTGTTAAAGTTTCTTGAGCATCGTCAAAAGCACGTAAAGCAGACTCATAATTCGCACGTAGAGTAGCATTGGTACGATCTGCATTATAAGCTGTAAGAGCAGAAGAGAGTGCTGCCTGAGCGGTAGTTACAGCAGTAGCATAAGATGATATTTGAGCTTCTGTAGGAGTTATATTTGCTTCAGCAGAAACTACTCGTGCCAATAGTGTATTAAGGTTGTGTGCTTCTAAAGATTTCTTAGCAGTTAGGTCTGTATAAGTATAACCATCACTTACAGGTTTTACAGCATCATTATCAGTTGCTACAGGAATTGTTCTAGCTGCCAATGAAGCTACTGACTGATTTCTATAGTTTAGCTCAGAACCATCAGAACTAAAATTTTTAACAAATTCAGCTACATTAGGGTCTGTAACGCGTTCAAAGCGACTATTCTCTCCCTTATACAATTTTTTGAACAAGTCTGTAGCTACCAAAGCATCAGTAAGCGCCTTTACTACAGGGGCTTTAGCCTCTTTGTAAGCATTTTCTGCAGCATCTGCTTTAGTATTTTCTGCCTCTGCTTCATTTTGTTTAGCATTATATTCTTTAAGAGCTGCAGCTACATCAGCAAAATCAACTGCTTCAAGAGCTGTTATTTCGTGTTCTTTAGCAGCAACTTGACGATTTTTCTGTTCAACATTGCGATCTAACTTTTCTTGAGCTAAATCTACTTGTGCTTGTAGTAATTCCTTTTTAGCAGTTTCAGTAGTCTTAATAGCTTCTTGAGTCTTGATTTCTTTTTTTGCATCAGCTATTTCCTTTAGAATATCTGACTGGCGTTTTGCAAGTTCTTCAATACGTTTTTGTTTTGCTTCTAATTGAGCAAACTCTACAGAACCAACTGCAAGCTCTTGTTTTTTCTTTTCAAGCTCAGCCAATGCTTTTTCTTCAGCAAGTTTTTCTGCTTCGCGAGTTTCTTTAGCTGTGCGAAGATTTTTTGTGCTTTCAAGTTCTTCATCCTTTACGCAGGAAGTAAGAAGAAATGCTCCAGAGAGAAGGAGCACACTAAGTGATGTGATTTTTTTTCTCATCTTTTTTAGGATTTAAATATTAATTATTAAACGATTATATACAACATTATAAAACTACACGATTTTTTCATGTAACTTTACGAGAGCAAATTTATAAATTATATTTGAAAAAACAAAAATTTAAAGTAGATTTTTATTCCAAAATAAAGTTTGTTTATAGATATTGTTACTATAAAAACAAGGATATTTTACCTGTTTAGCAAAAATTAAGAGCTTTATCTATTTACCCGTGCGCTTATGAAGTCGTTTGTCATTAGTCACTTGTCATTAGTCACTATAAAAGTTTCTTCTTCGCTGAGTAGTGGTTCTCCTCGCATTCTTAGCAGGATTTGGGCGACAGTAAGGGTATCGCGCTCGCAGTAGCGGCGGATACGGGCTATATCCTGCTCTACATAATATACGCGCATGACTTCGCTACCGTCTATGTCGTCCTTAGGGGAGGGAATATCAAGGGTGTAGGCCAAGAGCTTGAGAGAGGTGTAGTGCTTATAGTCGCCAAACTTCCATAGCTCTAAGGTGTCCAAGTGAGGCACCTCCCAAGGTTTCTTACCATAATATTGTAGCATCTTAGGGATAGGTAGTCCTTGCACCAAAAGGCGGCGAGCGATAAAGGGAAAGTCAAACTCCTTGCCATTATGGGCTGCCAGCAGGTGGTGCGGCCCACTGAAGTGTTGCTCCAAAAGAGCGGAGAAGGCCACGAGGATCTCTCGCTCCTCTCCCGAAAAAGAGCGCAAGCGGAACTGTCGCTTGCCGTCAATTATTCTTAGGTAGCCTACCGAGATGCAGACAATCTTGCCAAACTCCGCCCATATGCCTGCCCTTGGGTAGTAGTCCTCGGCGGAGGTCTCCCCACGGATATAGCGTGTCTTCTCCTCCCACAGCGCTTGCGCCTCCAAGGGCGCCTCACCATAAGAGGGGTATAGGGGAACGGTTTCTATGTCTAAGAATAGGATATTGTTCATAGGTATCTGTTCCTTCCATTATTTCAAAAGTCTTTGACGCATTTCTTCTCTGCTGATCTTCACTTCCTTTTTAGCTCTTGACTGATCAACCATAGCCAAAAAATCTTCTTTTGACATTTTGGTATCATCTTCTTTCTTTTCTAAAATAAGGGGTTTGATCTTGAATTTGCTAAATAAGACCTCAAATATAGGGAAATCTGCCTCACTGATTTCAGCTTGGAATGTAATTGTACTCATGATATTACTGTATTTAGTGCAAAGATAATAATTATTTATACGAAATAATTGTTAATAATAAATAGTTGATAGTTAAAAAATCAAGTTTCGCAAGTTCTGTAACTTATTGATATTCAAAACCTCCCCCTTACCCCCTCCAAAGGGGGAATGAGATAGTTTATGATTCTCAAGGAGTTAAAGAGAGGACATTTTCCAGATTGATAGACAATTTTTATCTTTTTCAACGAATTTTCACATACTCTCCTCCAAGTATTCGGAGACTTTCCCTCTCGGAGGGGAAAGCCAGCGAGTGCTCACAGCTGGGTATATGAGAGGAGGTTATCTTTGCAATATATTGATTATTAATCAATTATAAACCTAATTATAACCTAAAAATAACTTGCGAAACTTAAATTAAAAGTATTACTCTATAACTTCCTAAAAAACAATAAACTACACCTCTACCCTTCCCACAGTGCTTGCGCCTCCAAGGGCGCCTGGCTATAAGAGGGGTATAGGGGAACGGTTTCTATGTCTAAGAATAGGATATTGTTCAAGGGTTAATTGTCTTTCACTTGTTCATCTATAATACTCTTAAATGTATCCAACTTATGAGAGGAGACAATCAGCTGTTGCATCTCTACATTGGAAAGGAAGATGATTTTACGCTGCTGGTGTGAGGTTCGTACAGCTTCTATATAGGTGTTGCGCGCTATATGACCTGTTGTTGCCAATACACCCAATTCGGCAAGACCATTGGTCGCTGAGAGCTTCTCGTTAAATACAATAAATGTATTCTTATCTATTTTCTCATTAGGTCTGTTCTTGCACTCCACTAAGATATATTTACCAAACTTATTGATAAAACTATCGTCTATCTCATTTCGGATAATGAGATCTACCTCATTAAGTGACTTGTCTTTTACTCGCTTATTGATGCTATTAAAGCCAATAGATTGAAATAATAGGCTTACAAAATGTTCAAAAAGCTCTCCCTTTTTGTGGGTATCTGCCTCATTTTTAGCATTTGAATAGAACTCTAATAGGGCACTATTGATCTCCGAAAGGTCTTCAATGACCTCGGTATGGTATGCACGAATAAGGGAGGCCAATTCCTCGGTAAAGAGATCAAATTCCTTTTTATCCACCACATCTATGATTCTTCCTGTGGTGAGCAAATCTTTTATATGGAGAAAATATTCGGCCGTAAAGGCAGAGACAATAATGATTTTAGCAAATGGATTGTATGCTATAATTTTTTTTATAAAAGCAACCCCATCGGTAGTATAGCCGTCCATTCTCAAATCTACAATAGCTACTGAGAAATATCGGTTCTCAATAGCACTATGTATGTCTGCTTCATTACAAGCATAATGAAACTCCGTATCGGGCAGTTTCTTGCTCAAGGTCTTGGCAAGCCCTTCAGCTTGTGGCCTTTCGTCTTCTATAATTAGTACGCTTCTTTTCATATAATGGGGAGGGTTATTACGAAATATTTAGTATATTCACCATTGGATTCCAATTCTTGCAGTTGTATATCTCCTTTGTACAAGTCACACAAATATCTTGCATGATAAAGCCCTATTCCTGAACCTCCTGTAGAGGAAACACCATATTCAAAAATAGTTTCTGGATTTTCAAAGATGATATGATGGGCATTATCAAATATTTTCAAGGTGAAGACTTTCCCTTGACAATGAGCTGAAAATTTTATCTTCCTTTTTGCTATATTATCTGTCGTTTCAAAGGCCTTTATTGCGTTGATCACCACATTGTTTATCATTTGTAGCACGGACTGAAATGAGAGGTTAAAATAAATCTTCTCTGTAGGTATTTCTTTAACAAACTGGATATGATAAAAACGCTCGCGATTCAGCAATTCAATAGCCTTGACGATTTCTCCAAACTCAAAATTTTCTTCTTTCCCATAAGGGGCTAATTTTGACAGATTATCAATAGTTTCCCTTATCATCCTAAGATTCAGTTTTAGGTTATCAATATCTCCTTGAGTGAGCTCCTCTAAAGATTTGGAAGAGATGATACTATCTATACTCTGTACTGAATTCTTAATATCATGCCTGACAAAGCTACTAAGTAAGGCAATATGATTGCTCACTGCTTTAGTCAAGGCATTGATATTGTCTATACTCCTTTCCTCTATTGTCTTTGTCTTACGATCCATGATATTAAGGCTCATCGGTGAATTCTCCCGCAAAGATACAACATTTAGCAATAAATAGCAATATATGTACAAAAAATAAAAGAGAGCTTGCGCTCTCTTTTACCAATTCTAACCACAAAATCTAATATATGAAAAACAATTTATTTCCCCTTTGTTTTCGGGTGCAAAGGTACAACAAATTTTACGCATAACAATAGATTTGTATTGTTTCTTTCTATTCTATTATAGAGAAAACTTATAATTTTTATCTTGGGTTATGTATCACCTTTGCTCCTTGTGCTTGATAGGCAGGAAATTTGTCATCACAAGAAATAATAGGCATATTCTCTGTTATAGCATGGGCAATAATAGCCAAATCATTGGGATCATTATGCTTGGGGACAAATTCTAAACAACTTGCTACAAAAGCTTGTTTTTGCTCAAAAGGAAGAATTTTTACTAAATACACAACTTCAAGAATATGTGCTAACAGCTTATCTCCTTTGTTGAATATATTGTAATCAATATTCTCGAAACGTTTCTTCCTATATATCTGTGCTATTTCCAAGAGGGAAATACTACTTGCATAGAAAGAATTTTCTGTATCACTTAATATCTCCAAGGTAGATGGACGTAATTCGTTATATCTCCCTTCAAATAAGATAATTATAATGTTAGTATCTAAGAAATATTTCATAGTTCTTCCTCTTGTAATAATCTTGTCATCATATTAGAACCATATATAAGATCTCTATCCTTTTCGTTAATGGTGAAAAGAGGATGTTCCGCAAGCTCCTTAGCTATATCCAATAAGGATTTCTTCTTTATTGGAGTAGCGTTCTCTTGTTTTGCTTCTTCAGCAGATACTACAAGGTCGGCTTCTGTTGCCTTTTTTGTAGCTTTTTTAGGTTTCTCTAATACTGTTGGCATAGTAGTAATATTGTTTTTAAGTTCTGTATTTACTTTATCACTCTGCAAAGTTACGAATTTAATTACAAACAACGAAATATTGTACAAATTTCACTACGCTCTGCAATTCAGAACTATTGTAGGACAAACTGTTTCCCTGGTAGGGGTCTTACCACGCCCTTCATCTCCAGCTGAAAGAGTAGGTTGGAGAGCTTATATACGGGGAGGGTACAGCCTTTGGCTATGTCGTCTAAGGTTTGTTTGCCTTGCTCTCGGAGGAAATCCACCACAGTCTGCTCCTCTGGGGTAAGCTCAACAAAGAGTTCTGGGGTGATGACCTTGGGGGCGCTTTGGGCTACCTCCCAGCCCATGTAATAGATAAGGTCAGCAGCGGAGGTAATCAGCCGCGCCTTGTCGGTCTTAATCAGTCGGTTACAGCCTTGGCTATAGAGGTCATCTGCGCGGCCTGGTATGGCAAAGACTTCTCGGTCGTAAGAGAAAGCCATATCGGCCGTTACAAGACTCCCTCCTTTAAGAGCCGACTCCACGACTATAGTCGCGTCGGCCAAGCCTGCAATGATGCGATTGCGCCCGATGAAGTTCTTGCGGTCAAACTTGCTTTGGTGCCAAAACTCGGTAACGAAGCCTCCCTTGGCCTCTACCTCCGCCACATAGCGCTTATGAGAGGCAGGGTAGAGCGTATCCAGACCATGCGCCAAACAGGCTATCGTCTGTACTCCGTGGCGAATGGCTGCCCTATGGGCGGTGATATCTATCCCATAAGCAAAGCCACTGACTACCACCAAGTCCTCAAAATGTGCCAGCTCTTCTATGAACTTCTCACAGAAAGCCACCCCATAGCTGGTAGCCTGTCGGGTGCCTACCACACTGATGATTTTTTTATTAGCCCAATCTATATTCCCTCGGGAGAAAAAGAGGATAGGAGCATCTATGATTTGCTTGAGGTTCGCAGGGTAATCACTATCAAAGAAAGTATAGTAGCGGATATGGTTGTCTTGGATATAGCGCCATTCCTTCTCGGCAGCCTCACGATGGATAGGGTCAAAAAGGTGCTGGAGAATCACACTACCTATACGACCTATATGGGCTATCTTGTGCTTCTTTTCCTTATAGATAGCCGCAGGACTTCCACAATGGGCAATGAGCTTCTTGGCGGTGATGTCTCCTATATTGGGCGTATGCTGCAAGGCAAGCAGGGCGATGATGTCTTCTTCTTTCATAGCCTATTGCTCTTCCCCTGTATAGTTAGCAGGTGTTATGCCCTTGAGCATTGCCTTGAGCGCATCGCTTACCGCAAGGGTGTCTATAAAGGCGTGTAGGGTCTGCTGGTTGATTTTCTCATTGGTACGTGTCAGTCCCTTGAGTGCTTCATAGGGGTTTGGATAGCCCTCACGGCGGAGGATTGTTTGTATAGCCTCGGCCACTACCGCCCAGTTGTCATCAAGGTCAGCTTGGAGTTTATTCTCATTGAGAATGAGTTTGTCTAAGCCCTTGAGAGTAGAGGAGATAGCGATAAGGGTATGGGCAAAAGGCACGCCTACATTGCGCAATACGGTACTATCGGTAAGGTCGCGCTGGAGGCGGGAGATAGGTAGTTTTGCTGCCAGATGTTCCAAGAGTGCATTGGCTATTCCGAGGTTGCCTTCGGAGTTTTCAAAGTCAATCGGATTGACCTTATGAGGCATAGCCGAAGAGCCTACCTCACCTGCTTTGATACGCTGTTTGAAGTAGTCCATGGAGATATATGTCCATATATCTCGGTTGAAGTCTATCAGTATGGTATTGATACGCTTCATCAGGTCAAAAAGAGCCGCCATATGGTCGTAGTGTTCTATCTGGGTGGTAGGGAAAGAATGGTATAAGCCCAATACTTCCTCTACAAAGAACTTACCGAAACCATGCCAATAGATCTCAGGATAGGCTACCTTATGAGCGTTGTAGTTGCCTGTAGCCCCACCAAACTTAGCCGCATACTTGATGGAAGAGAAATAAGCCATTTGCTCCCTGAGGCGTACAGCAAAGACTTTCAGTTCCTTACCCAAGCGCGTAGGCGAGGCAGGTTGGCCATGGGTACGAGCTAACATAGCAATGGCTTTCCACTCAGTGGCAAGGGCTTCTATCTTTTGTGTGAGGGTTTCTAAATCAGGCAGATATACTTGAGCCACGGCCTCCTTGATAGAGAGGGGAACAGCCGTATTGTTGATGTCCTGAGAGGTCAGTCCAAAGTGGATAAACTCCTTATAAGCCGAGAGACCTAAGCGGTCAAACTGCTGCTTGAGGAAGTACTCCACCGCCTTGACATCGTGGTTGGTAGTGCGTTCTATTTCTTTGATAGCAAGCGCATCGGCCTGGGTAAAATCGGTATAGATGGCGCTAAGGGCTGGGAAGATGTTCTGATCCACCCCTTTGAGCTGCGGTAGAGGCAACTTGCAGAGTGCAATAAAGTATTCTATTTCCACCCTTAGGCGGTACTGAATCAGGGCTTGTTCGGAGAAATAAGCCTGTAGGGTACTGGTTTTGGAGGCATAGCGCCCATCAATAGGAGAGATTGCAGTCAAAGACATGTATGCATTTTTTAGAAAACGCAAATATAGTGTTTTTCTCTCTTATATACAAGGAATATAAAGAGAAAGTTTCCACAAAAAGCAAGCCTCTTCTTGCTATCCTAAAGCCACATCCATGACCATCATTACCACAAAGCCGATCAAAAAGCCGATAGTGGAGACATCGGTATTACGACTTTGTTGGGATTCGGGAATAGTCTCTTCCACAACGACATAGATCATTGCCCCTGCGGCAAAGGCCAAGGCATAAGGAAGTACAGGGGTAAAGAAAACCACCGCAAAGGCGCCCAAGACACCTGCTATAGGCTCTACGATGGCCGAGAGCTGTCCGTAAAAAAAGCTCTTCCAGCGGCTTAGTCCCATACGCCTTAGTGGCATGGATACGGCCACACCTTCTGGAAAGTTTTGCAAACCTATCCCTATGGCCAGTGTTACCGCCCCTGCAATAGAGGCTTCGGGTATGCCTGCGGCTACCCCACCGAAGAGCACCCCTACAGCCAAGCCTTCAGGGATATTGTGCAAGGTAATGGCCAAGACCAAGAGGGTGGTACGCTGCCAAGAGGATTTCACCCCTTCGGTTTGTTTGAAATTGGGGTGAAAGTGTGGTAGTATTCTGTCCAAGGTATAGATAAAGAAGGAACCACCTAAGAAGCCTATCACAGCAGGAAGCACCTTGACAAAGCGTTCGCCCTCACTCATATCAATGGCGGGAATCAGCAAGCTCCATATACTGGCAGCCACCATCACGCCTCCCGTGAAGCCCAGCATACCGTCCATCACAAGCTTGTTGCTGCTCTTGAAAAAGAAGACCAAGGCAGCACCCAAGGCAGTAACCCCCCAAGTAAAAAGGGTCGCATATAGGGCTGCCAATACAGGATTAATACTACTTAAATAATTAATAATTGAAGAAATCATGTTTAGTTTTGAGTTTTTAGTTATTAGTTTTAAGTTTTTAGTTAGTGACCAACGACTAATGATTAATGATTAATCATGCTTCATTAATTCTGGTGCAAAATTACACACTTTTTTTGAATTAAAAAATATTTTTTAGACAAATCTAAAAACTTATGCTTTATAAAGCCATAACTCTATATCCCTAATCGCTCTAATACAAAAAATAAAAGAGAGCTTGCGCTCTCTTTTACCAATTCTAACCACAAAATCTAATATATGAAAAACAATTTATTTCCCCTTTGTTTTCGGGTGCAAAGGTACAACAATTTTTACTCATAACAATAGATTTCTATTATTTTTATCTATACAAGTATAGGGTTTGATTATTAGTTGTTTATTCTCATAAAGAGCTTATTTACAAGTATTTACTTGTCACTTGTCATTAGTCACTTGTCACTATCCGCTGTCTTACCACTTCATACAAGAATGCCCCACAAGCGACAGAGACGTTCAGAGAAGAGGTCTCTCCCTGCAAGGGGAGCTTAGCGCGCTGGTCTAAGACCTTGAGCACACCTTTGCTGATACCTGTATCCTCGGCACCCATGACAATGGCCAAAGGTTCGGTAAGGGATAGCTCGTAGAGCAAGGTGGGGGCTTTCTCGGTAGCACCGATGACCTTGATACCACTGCCTTGTAGGTAGTAGATGGTATCAATCAGGTTATCCACCTTACACAGTGGTATATTGAAGATTGCCCCTGCGGAGGTCTTGACCATGTCCTCTCCTACAGCCGCACTGCCTTGCTTGGGGAGAATAATCCCACTGACGCCTGTGCATTCGGCAGTACGAATGATTGCTCCCACATTGCGCACATCACTCAGGTGGTCAAGAATCAAAAACAGAGGTGTCTTGCCGCTTTCTATAGTGGAAAGTACCAGCTCCTCCAAGGGAACAAACTCCACTGGGGAGAGCAGTGCCACCACGCCCTGATGATTCCCACGAGTCAGCCGATTGAGCTTCTCCACAGGTACAAAGGAGTGGGAGAGCTGATGGCGCTCTATGAGCTTAGTCAGGGTAGTGAAAAGGGTGCCCGAAAGCCCCTTTTGTACAAAAATCTTATCTATAGTGCGGCCTGCCTCTATGGCTTCTATCACAGGGTGTAGGCCGAATATCTGGGTGGTCTTCATAGGCTTATTTTTCACGCATATTTACGATGCTATCTACTATATATACGGTATTGCCTCGCCAAGGTACCGCATTATGGTATTCCTTGTAATGGAGGTCAAAGTACTTCCCGCTATTGACTTCCAATTGCTGGAATACACGCTTGTCTTGTATGGAAAACTCAAATTCGTTGCTCTGCATGCCATTACCTGTACGGGTTTTAGCGAAGCCCTCCTGAATGAGCTTGCCCTCATAGGTCTTGAACACATCACCCTTATAGACGGCATAGTTCAGATAACCCGACTTGACTCCTTCGCCAAAGACAA
>ERZ773100.465-NODE-465-length-20700-cov-7.307193_pt1 | contig 20700 bp, 17 predicted proteins | sample MGYA00511119_ERZ773100 | MGnify/ENA primary metagenome ERZ773100 (study PRJEB29015, sample SAMEA2738000) | human oral metagenome | biome: human oral; feature: human-associated habitat; material: dental | place: China | collected 2111 ...
CCTGTGATTTGGCACCATAGCGAATGATCTTTTCCAAGAAGTTCATATTCTCCGAAGGGCTTTGATGGAAGAATTGGGCACGGTGTACCCCTGGGAAGGAGTCAAATCCTCCCGCTAAGGCGAGACTTTCAAAGGCTTTCTTATTGGCAGACTTGAGATCTATACGCTTGGCCATGTCAAAAACAGACTTGTAAGAGCCTTTTTCTCTGGTCTTTACGATGGCATCTACTGCGGCCTTGCCCAATCCCTTAATGGCTCCCATACCAAAACGAATTGCACCATCTTTGTTTACAGTAAACTTATATTCGGATTCGTTTACATCGGGGCTGAGCACCTTGATACCCATACGTTGGCATTCGGAAAGGAAAAAACTGATAGACTTAATGTCGTTCATATTGTTAGAGAGTACCGCTGCCATGTATTCGGCGGGATAGTTGGCTTTGAGATAGGCTGTTTGGTAGCCAATCCATGCATAGCAGGTGGAGTGTGATTTGTTAAAAGCATAGCTAGCGAAGGACTCCCAGTCTTTCCAAATCTTCTCCAAGACCTCCGCAGGGTGGCCTTTTTTGCCACCACCTTCTATAAACTTAGGTTTCATTTCTGCCAAGACGTCCTTGAGTTTTTTCCCCATGGCTTTTCTAAGCTTATCCGCTTCACCCTTGGTAAATCCGGCCAATTTTTGGGAAAGTAACATTACCTGCTCCTGATATACAGTAATACCATAAGTTTCTTTAAGGTATTCTTCCATGTCGGGGAGGTCATAGGTGATAGGCTCTACTCCTTGTTTGCGATTGATAAAGCTAGGAATATATTCTATAGGCCCTGGACGATAGAGGGCATTCATAGCGATAAGGTCGGCAAATACGGTTGGCTTAAGGTCTCTCATGTATTTTTGCATTCCAGGGGACTCGTATTGGAAAGTACCGATAGTTTCTCCACGTTGGAAAAGTGCATAGGTAGGTTCGTCATCTAAGGGAATATGATCTATGTCTAACTCAAATCCGTGTCGTTTCTGGATAAGTGCCACTGCATCCTTGAGGATGGTAAGCGTTTTCAGTCCCAAGAAGTCCATTTTCAATAGTCCAGCACTCTCTACCACGGAGTTGTCAAACTGAGTGATAAAGAGGTCAGAGTCCTTGGCCAAGGCCACAGGGACAAAATTGGTGATATCGTCGGGGGTGATGATAACTCCACAGGCATGTACCCCTGTGTTGCGCACCGAACCCTCCAAGATACGAGCCTGCTGGACGGTCTTGGCTGAGAGGTCATGACCTTGGGCAATCTCCTTGAGTTGCTGTACTTTCGGAAGGTCGCTGCCCACTTTTTCTTTCAGTTCATCATCGTTGAGGGTAAAGATTTTTTTAAGGGAAATATTAGGAATCAGTTTGGCTATTTGGTCGGCTTCCTTTAGCGGTAAGTCCAACACACGAGCCGTATCGCGTACGGAGGATTTGGCTGCCATGGTACCATAGGTGATGATCTGTGCCACTTGGTTTGCTCCATATTTCTCAATCACATAGTCCAAGACACGGCCACGGCCATCATCTTCAAAGTCAATATCAATATCGGGCATGCTCACACGGTCAGGGTTGAGGAAACGCTCAAAAAGCAGGTCGTACTGGATAGGATCTATATTGGTGATACCCAAACAATAAGCCACTGCCGACCCTGCTGCGGAACCACGTCCTGGGCCTACAGAGACATCCATATTACGTGCGGCAGTAATGAAGTCCTCCACAATGAGGAAGTAGCCAGGGTAGCCTGTTTTTTCTATGATAGAAAGCTCAAAATCAAGACGTTCGCGTACTTCGTCGGTAAGTTCCTTATAGCGCTTTTCAGCGCCTAAGTAGGTGAGATGGCGAAGGTATTTGTTCTCTCCCTTTTTTCCAGTAGGATCATCCTCCACTTGGAACTCCTTGGGTATGTCAAACTTAGGGAGGAGGATATCGCGTGCCAACTCGTAGGGTTCTATTTTGTTTATAATCTCCTCAATAGAGAGAATGGCTTGGGGAATATCCTTGAACAATTCCTTCATCTGCTGGGAGGATTTGAAATAATACTGCTCATTAGGCAGCCCATAGCGAAAACCTCGCCCATGTCCGATAGGGGTAGCTTGCTTTTCTCCGTCTTTTACACAGAGCAGAATGTCATGAGCGTTGGCATCTTGAGGGTTTATGTAATAGGTGTTATTGGTTGCGACCAATTTGACCCCATGTTTTTGCGCTAATTGTATCAGTACTGCATTGGCACGGTCTTCATCTTCTTGGCCATGCCTGATGAGTTCTATATAAAAATCCTCTCCGAATTGGTTCTTCCACCATAGGAGTGTCTCTTCAGCTTGTTTTTCGCCTTGATTTAAGACTTTAGAAGGGATTTCACCAGATAGGTTCCCTGAAAGCACAATGATATTCTTTTTATATTGCTCTACTACCTTTTTGTCAATACGCGGTACATAGTAAAAACCTTTGGTATAGGCGATAGAAGCCATCTTGATAAGGTTCTGATAGCCTTCTTTGTCCTTGGCGAGCATGACTACTTGATAGCCATTGTCCTTTTTGCTTCTGTCTAAGTGGTTTTCACAGATATAAAATTCGCAACCTATAATAGGTTTGATAATGGGTAGGGGAGCGGGCTTTCCCTCCTCTTGAGCTTGGGCGTTTTTGGCTTTGGCTTCTTTGTTATACTTAGATACCTCTTTGACAAATTGGAAAGCCCCCATCATATTGCCATGGTCGGTTAGTGCCACAGCGGGCATCTGTCCTTCGGCAGTGGCCTTGACCAAATCGGAAATGGAGGCAGTAGATTGCAAGACAGAGAACTGGGAGTGATTGTGCAGGTGAGCAAAAGGAGCAGCCTCCAATAGGGCAAGGTTTTCAGCCAGCTCGGTAGAGGACAGAGCTGTGGATTCCTCTTGGGCTTTGAGCTTTTCAGATGCTGTCTTTAGGTTGGTATGTTGTAACCCCCAAAGTGCTATAGGGGAGGTATATTTCTCTTGGATAAGTGCCATAGCCTCATGGGAGACTTGGCTCGTGGTAAAGCCCTCGCCTCGGCGGATTAGCTCAAAGAAACAGCGAGCGGTTGCCTCCACATCGGCTGTAGCGTTATGGGCTTCGGCAAAGGGAGTGCCAAAGAGAAACTGGTGGAGTTCGGTGAGGCTTGGATACTTGAACTTACCACCCTTACCCCCTTCTATTCGGCAGAGTTCGGCAGTAATCTCGGTACAGGTGTCCAAAACAGGCAGTTCTCCCAAGCGAGTAGCTACCCCATAGCGGTAGAACTCAGCTCCCATGATATTGATATCAAAGCTGATATTTTGTCCTACAATATACTGAGTCTTGCTCAGTGCTTTTTCAAATTCTTCAAATACCTGTTGGATAGGTACGCCCTCTTTGGCAGCCAGCTCTGTGGAGATCCCATGGATACGTTCTGCATCGTAGGGAATGGTAAAGTCGTCAGGGGTGATTAAAAAGTCCTTATGCTCTACAAGAGTACCTTGAGCATCGTGTAGTTGCCAAGCGATTTGTACAGCACGTGGCCAGTTGGCACTATCAGAGAGTGGCGCATTATAGTTGCGGGGAAGTCCAGTTGTTTCAGTATCAAAGATTAAATACATAGGGAAAGGGAAGTGAGTTTCTTGGACAAAAGTAGTATATTTTTTTTGAATCCTCTGCGTTGTTATCGTGAATACTTTGTTAAAAATAGAAAGGAAAACCCGCCTATTTGAGGCGGGTTTCTTTAAAATATTTATTATGATACGATTACATCATGCCAGGCATACCGCCGCCCATAGGAGGCATAGCAGGGGTATCTTCTTTGATATCTACCAAAGCACATTCGGTGGTAAGGATCATACCAGCTACAGAAGCTGCATTTTCCAAAGCTACACGAGTTACTTTCTTAGGGTCAATGATACCAGCACGGAACATATCTACATATTGTTCTGTTTTGGCGTTGTATCCTGTAGAGTTTCTGCCGTCCAATACTTTGGCAATTACCACAGAGCCTTCGCCACCAGCGTTTTCTACGATAGTACGCAAAGGAGCTTCTACAGCCTTGAACACGATTTGGATACCTGTAGCCTCGTCAGCATTGGCAGGTTTGATCTTAGCCAATACATTTCGAGCGCGTAATAGAGCAACTCCACCACCAGCTACGATACCTTCTTCTACAGCTGCACGAGTAGCGTGAAGGGCATCATCTACACGGTCTTTCTTTTCTTTCATTTCTACTTCAGAAGGAGCTCCTACATAGAGGACAGCTACTCCACCTGCCAATTTGGCCAAGCGTTCTTGGAGTTTTTCCTTGTCATAGTCAGAAGTAGTAACTTCAATTTGGGCTTTGATTTGTCCTACACGAGCTTGAATATCTTCGCTCTTACCAGCTCCATTTACGATAGTGGTGTTGTCCTTGTCAATAGCTACACGTTCGGCACGGCCAAGCATGTCAATAGTAGCATTTTCAAGGGTAAAGCCTCTTTCTTCAGCTATGACAGTACCACCTGTAAGGATAGCGATGTCCTCAAGCATGGCTTTGCGACGGTCTCCAAAACCAGGAGCTTTCACAGCAGCAATGCGAAGGGCACCACGCAATTTGTTCACTACCAAGGTAGCTAAGGCTTCCCCGTCAATATCTTCAGCGATGATAAGGAGTGATTTGCCAGATTGTGCCACAGGCTCCAATACAGGAAGCAAATCCTTCATGGTAGAGATTTTCTTGTCATATAGAAGGATAAAAGGATTATCCAACTCGGCAGTCATTTTCTCAGAGTTAGTTACAAAGTAAGGAGAAAGGTAACCACGGTCAAACTGCATACCTTCTACAATATCTACATAAGTATCAGTACCTTTGGCTTCTTCTACGGTGATAACACCCTCTTTACCTACTTTGGAGAAAGCATCGGCGATGAGTTCTCCTACAGTCTCGTCATTGTTCGCAGAGATAGCAGCCACTTGGCGGATTTTATCAATAGAGTCACCTACTTTTTGGCTTTGTTTGGCCAATTCATTTACGATAGACTTCACTGCTTTGTCAATACCGCGTTTCAAATCCATAGGATTGGCACCTGCCGCTACGTTTTTAAGACCTTCGCGTACAATAGCTTGAGCTAATACAGTAGCGGTAGTGGTACCATCACCAGCGAGGTCATTGGTTTTGGAAGCTACTTCCTTAACCATTTGAGCACCCATATTTTCGTGTGCATCAGCAAGTTCTACTTCTTTGGCTACAGTAACCCCGTCTTTGGTAACGGTAGGAGCACCGAAGGATTTGCTAATAATAACATTGCGTCCCTTAGGGCCGAGAGTTACTTTTACGGCATTAGCGAGGGCATCAACCCCTCTTTTTAGGCCGTCACGTGCATCAATATCAAATTTTATATCTTTTGCCATATTTTTTATTTTTTAAATTATTAAGTCTAATTATTTAAGCGATTTGAACAATTCTACACTTTTCACACAAGGGATAGGTAGTTATAAAATCCTTGATTTGTTCTTTGGCTTCTGCAAAATTTCCTTTTATATAGAAATACAAAGCTGTATCTTTGCTGCCTTCATGATATGAAGTTAGTACCAAAACATCTTTTAAAATTTCACAGACAGTGTCAAAAACTACATTTATATCAGAAGTTTCATATACTTCTTTAGGTAAGTCAGTACCATTTACATAAAGTCCTAAACCTTCTAAAGAGCCTATCTCTTGGGAGAAATTCTCATTATATAGCTTAGAGCCTTTTGGGATACCAATATCTTCCAACTTTTGTAGTAATTTCTCCACTGCATTGGCAGTATCATTGAGAGAGATTTCTATATCGCAGTATTCTATTTCTCCCTCTTTGGACATGAGAGTACCACCACCTGAGGTTTCTCCTAAATCTTCTTTGGAGAGAAACTCATCTATAATGTCCTCCAGATCATGTCTGTCAAAGGGTTGTAACTTTGCATTTAGTTGTAAAGTGTAGAACATAACTTGTTATATTTAGATTATCCCAAAATACCTAACAAATCGTTCTCTCTCATGATAAGGTAACTCTTACCTTCCAATTTTAGTTCTGTACCTGCATATTTCCCATAAAGAACAGTATCACCTACTTTTACAGTGATAGGATTTTCTTTGGTTCCTGCCCCTACAGCTACGATTTTTCCTTTTTGAGGTTTTTCTTGAGCAGTATCAGGAATGATAATACCAGAAGCGGTAGTAGTTTCAGCTGGTGCTGGTTCCACAAGCACTCTATCAGCTAACGGTTTTAATTTTACACTCATATTCATTTATTTTTGTAAATCTATTTCTCTCTAAGCATAAAGTGTGCCAATTGGCGAAATATGCCAAATTGTCAGTATCTGCTTATATGTTCCAATGTTTATAAGGGTGTTGGCTTAGAGCACTGTTATAGTAGCGGGCATCTGAGGTAACTTCCTCTGCTAACCAAGTAGGTTTTTCAAAGGTCTGCGCCACATCGGTAAGTTCTATTTCAGCGACGATAAGTCCTTCATTTTCACCGTGAAAGACATCTACTTCGTAGAGTGACTCACCCACCCATACCTCATAGCGGGTTTTCTCAATAGGGGAGGGTTCGCATAGGGGCAATAGCGCATGCACATCGGTAGGGGTGATTTCTTTCTCCCATTCGAATCGGCTGACACCATTCTCCTCACTCTTTCCTTTGACAGTGAGGTAGCCTTTTTCCCCTTTGAGGCGTACCCGTACTGTTCTTAAGGGGTCAGTATTCAGAAAAGCCTGCACAATAGGGGTGCTTCTATGTGCTTGTGCTATGAAATCGGTATTTTTGACTAAGAATTTGCGTTCAATTTCTTTAAATGCCATGGTTTTTTAATTTTTTGTAAAGATATAACTGACAAATAGACACTCAGAAGTCAGTGGTCAGAAGTCAGAGGTCAGAGGTCAGAAGTCAGACACTGATAACTGACTGCTGACTACTGACTACTGATAATGCTTCCTCGTTCGGGGTCATTGGTAATGGTCAGGGACATAGGAATACGTTCTTTGAGTTCTTCTACGTGGGAGATGATCCCCACGATGCGATTATCTTTGAGCAAGTTAGCCATGGTTTCAAATACAATATTTACAGATTCTGTATCTTGGGTACCGAAACCTTCGTCAATAAAGAAGAAATTCTTATCGGCACTTGCCTCACTTTGTACACTTTCGGCCAAAGCTAAGGCCAAACTCAAAGATACTTGAAAGGCTTGCCCACCTGAGAGGGTTTTTATACTTCTGCTCTTTCCCTCATTGAGGTAGTCTATGATCTCAAATTCATTGTTTTCTCCAATTTGCAGGCTCAATTGTCCTCGTGTCATTCTATGGAAACGCTCATTGGCATGTTGGCAGAGCTGCTGAAGGTAGATGGAGGAGATGTACTGTACAAATCCCTGTCCTCGGAAGATATTTTCCAAGAGTTTGATATGTTCTTGGCGAGTTCTAAGGGCAGCTACCGACTTGAGCAGTTCTTTCTTGGTAACCAAAGCCTCAGTGATACGTTCCAGTTCGCTAGCGATTCTTATACACTGCTCATGAAGCGCCTTTACTTCCTGATCCTTGAGAGTATATTGCCTTTCAATCTCGGCAAAGGCCTTAGGGTCAAAAGATACATGGGCAAATTTGGCTTCTAAGTCCTGAATTTGTCTTTGGAGTACCTCGTAGCGAATCTTGAAATCCTGTATCTTTTTCCTGTTCTCCTCTATAGCTATGGGGGTACTGAGCGTTTGGGTTACTTCCTCAAGAGATATATGTTCCTCTGTCAAGGTGCTTTGTAAGGTATTTTCCACACTTGATAGTTCCTTTTCCCATTTTTCAAGTAGCTCACTGGTGCCCTTTAGTTGAGTTTCATATTGTGATAGCAGTGGTAGTAGGCGGTTTCGTTCCTCAGTAAGGGAGGTGTAGGTTTGTTCTGTTTGCTTATTGGAGTTGGCTATTTGCTTATATTCACTTTCAATGATGGTGTATGTTTTATGCTCATAATTGGCAAAGGTACAGCTCTTGAGGCTTTCCTTTCGGCTGGCTATATGTCCCTCAAGGGTGGCTATTTCTTTATAGATATTATCTAATCCCTTTTTGTACTTTTCTATTGTGATTTGTAGGTTTTCGATCTCTATGATGCCTTTTTTACGAAGAGCTTCCTTTACCTCTATCTGTTGTTCTAAGTCAGTGACAAATTGGCGTTTTTTATCAAAGGCGGTACGATCTTCTTTGGAAAATTCGCTCCAGACAAATTTGCTATGATGTGCCATCTGTTTATCTTCTATTTGTAGGGCTGTATCCTTTTCTGATTGTAATTGTTCTTCAAAAAATTCCTTTTTATCTACAGCTTTTTCTATTAGGAAGAGGCTCTGTTGTAGTTGCTCTTGCTTTGTATCAAGGGTTTTTATCTCTTTTTGAGTAGTAGCAAGTTCAGTACTGACATCTTCAAAATGGGTAACACTTGGGTGCTCCAAAGAACCACAAAGAGGACAAGGAATTCCCTCGTGGAGTTCTTTTGTGTAGTGAGATAGTTGGCGCTGTAATTCAAGTTGATTAAGCTTCTGTATGAGTGTGTTTTTCTCTTTCTCTATAGTCTCCTTTTCATGAGCTATTTTTTCTTTGTAGTCGGAAACGAATCCCTCTTTGAAGAGCGCAAAATGGCTAAGTTCGTCTATGATATTTTGTAATTGTATGGCTGTTTCTTGAATTTTTTGCTGTTGTTCGCTTTGGTTTTCAGATAGGGCAAGGTCTTTCTCATACCAATTGCTCACCTCTAAGAGTAATTGGCTATCTATACGTTGTTTTTTAAGACTTTCTATCTCATTTTCAATAGTGCTACAGAACTCTTTTTTATCTTTGAGTTCTTTCTCTACTTCAGCTATTTTTTCAGAACCTTTTACAGTTCTCTTCTTTTCCTCAATTAGCTTTTCTTGTAAGGGAAATATGGATAATATCTGTTGTAAATCGGCCTCTATTTGCTTTGTCTCAGGGAGTTTCTCATAGGTCTCTTGCAGAGAATTTATATTTTCAGAGATGAAGGTTAATTTGTCCTGTACTTCCTTAAGTTTTTTAGTTTCTGTATCCTTTTTATAAGCATAGGATTGTAGTTCTTTTGTCAGGCGTGCTTTGTTATCCAATAGATTTTTGAATACTTTTTCTATTTTCTCATACGCATTGACCTTTTTCTCTAATTCGTCAAATGAATTCTTTAGCGAATGTAGTTGTACAAATTCTTTTCTCTTTTGCTCTAAGAGTTCAAAGTCCGATTTCAGACTCTTGAGGTGCTCATAACGTACTTTTAGCTGCTCGAATTCTGCTTCTAAGGATTTTTGTTTGTCCTTTTCTACCTTGAGTTTGTCCTTTTGTACCTGTATAGCCTCTTCGTGGATTTCTTCATACCCCTTGAGTTCGCCCTCTTTGAAACTGAGTTTTTCGCTGTTCTCTTTTTTGAGTTTGGCAATATTATCGGAAAGGTCAAACTTCTGTAAGTTGAAGATTTCCTTCATCATCTCGTTGCGATCCTTCGCACCGAGTTCCAAAAACTCCTTGAACTGCCCTTGCGGAATGATGATGGTACGCTTGAAGTTGTGGTAGCTCAACCCTATTAATTCTTGAGGATTGGCTTGCTCCAAGGGGCGCCATTGGTCACCTTCTTTCTCATAGAACTGTACAGTAGGGGTTCTTACGTCCTCAAACTTCTTGGAGTTGCGCTTGAACTCCCTGACCACTCGTAGCTGTCGGTTCTCAAAATTCAGAAACTCAAATTCTATATAGATATGGTTGGATTTGAGGTTCATCATATTGTACCCTCTTTTGTCGGCCTTATTTAGGCGTTCGGTTTCTCCATATAGGGCATAGGTGATAGCCTCCAAGATAGAGGATTTTCCAGCACCTACCGCACCAAAGATACCAAATAAGCCAGCACTGGTAAGGTGAGAAAAATCAATATGTTGTCTTTGCTGATAGGAATAGATTCCTTCAATGGTGAGGGATATGGGTAACATTAGTCTATAGGGGTATTGATAGCTTCGTTGAACAAATTTAGAATTTCCTGATTGGGGGCTATACCGCCATTTTTGTATTTGAAATAGCTTTCAAATAGGGGAGTAATATTCTCAAAATTAATATCTTGCAGAGATAACTCAGCAGAGGGGTTATGTTCCGTATCCAGCAGTAGCTTAGGGATTAGAAAGACAATGCCCTCATGGGTATTGTATAGCCGCTTTCTATCTTCAGATCGGAGATATTCCTTGAGTTCAAGGGTTAGCTCTACCCAAGCATCGGGATTTTCTTTTAGCCAAGAGGTTGCCGCTTCTATAGAGGTAAATTGCTTCCTTACTAAGGGTTTGCCTTGGGTGAGGGGTATTTTACTAAGGAGTACGGCCTTGTTAGGCTCGGCCTCTATGATAGCCACATATTTCTGATCGCCTGCTTCGCTAAAGCTGTAACATAGGGGAGAGGAAGCATATACAATAGGCTTTTCTTCGCTGCCAATATTCTTGAATCCGTGTAAGTGTCCTAAGGCGGTATATTGTATTTGGGAAGGAATAGCATTGGTATAGATCATGTCCGCATTTCCAATACGGATAGGGCGCTCTCCTTCAGGTTCTTCCAAGAGTTCGCCATTCTTAGGATTCATAAATAGATGAGCGGTGAGTATATTCACTCCCTTGGAATCACAATACTTCTGAGCAAGAGCTTGCCATTTGTCGGATAGAAATTGGTTAATAGCGAGCTGTTTGTCTCCTTCCAATTCTTGTCTTAGGCGAGGCTCATTGGCATAAGCGGTATGGATAATTCGCAAGGGGTAGGCAAAGGAGGCGAGTTGTAGTTCTATAAAGCCCTCTGAAGAATGAGTAATTTTGAAATCTTGCGTTTCTATAGGGGTTACCATAGCAAAGGGCTGACCTATAAGGAAAATACCACATTCGCGAGCCAAAGGATCGGGAGCATCAATGAGTTTTGGGGCATCATGGTTGCCAGAGATAGCCACCACAGGCCTGCGCCCACTGAGGGAGAGTTGCTTAACGGTCTTGTAGAATAGTTCTATGGCGTCGGTATTGGGGGTGAAGTTATCAAAAAGGTCTCCAGCGATGATAACTACATCTACCTTTTGGGTATCAGCTATTTGTACGATTTCCTCCATTACGGCACGCTGCTCTTCTATACGAGAGAAACGGTCTAATTTTTTTCCTAAGTGCCAGTCGGCGGTATGAAGTATTTTCATAGTCAAATCGGGTATAAGAATTTACAAAGAAGTATCTATAAAAAAATCCGTAAAATAGATATTTCACGGATTCTTATAAAAATAATATAAACTATAAAAACTACAATTTTCAAAAATTTGATTAGTCACCTAACAAAGCAGGTTTCCCTTCTTTTGTTATGTAATTAATTTTCAAAGCATTGATCTCTCTTAACTGTTCTTTTAAGTCTCCGATGATTCCCATTTTGGTATGCTTATCAATTTTTAAAGAGGTGATAAATACATCTTTGTATCGCTCTTGTAGCCCTTCTTTGTATTTAAGGATAGGTGTACCTACCTGATCTACATCTACAAACACATCATTAATCTGAAGTTTTGCATTTTTTCCAAACTTATCTTGATATCTTTGCAAAGGTTCTCCTGCATATACATATATAACAGGGTCTTTTTTATCTAATTTTTGTACTTGATTCGCCGATGGAATATCATTGGCTACTTTTATTTCCCCATCTTTGGTTTGGGTTACTGTCATAAAAAAGAACAAAAGCATGAAGATAATATCAGGCAGAGATGCAGTTGAGATAGGTGGTACCTCGTCACTTTTTTTCTTGTTGAACTTTGCCATAATTCTAAATTATTTATCTTTTTTTACACTTGCTTCCACCAATTTTCTAGGAAATAATTCTTGCAATTTTTCTAGCTTTGGTCTTAGTTCATTTTTTCTCTTTTCAGGGGTTTTTGCAGCATTGAACTCTGCATCCATCTCTGTATAAGTAACTTCATTAGGGAACAATCTTTTACGCTCTCTCTCACGTAACTCATTGTAGGCGGCTACTAACTCATTTTGTACAGTGATATAAGTCTCGTAATTGGTTTCTCGGTCATTTTGTAAAGAGATAACCGCTTTATTGGGATTGTCTGATGAAGTGGGTTCATGTTTGCCTTGGCAATAGCTACAAGCCTCATCGGCTTTTCCACCTCCATTGTCCAAAAACTCAACAGCTTTTTGTCTTAGATTCTTGATGTCCAATATTTGGTCTTCCACAAGAAGCTGATTGTTTTTATTGACTAATACGACAAACAGATTTCGTTCGTTGATAGGTGGTTCTTGTTGTTCTTGTTTGGGAACTTTAGGCGGTAATTTTGCAGCTATTCCCGCATTGGATGTGATGTCGGTCGTTACAAGGAAGAATATAAGCAAAAGGAATGCAATATCCGCCATGGAGCCGGCATTTACTTCGGGTACTGAACGTCTTGCCATTTTTTTAAGTTCTTTTGATAACTGAGAAAACTACAGACACTAACGAGATGAGTATGAGCAGATAGGTGGCCATAATACCAGCACTTATCCACTGAAAGTTACTGTCTGAACCAAACAATACATAGGAAAGAGGGTAAGATACGATGATCACTCCTAAGAAAGCTCCTGCATAGAGTAAGGTCTTTTTAATTGATTTGGGTGAGGATAGTATGTTCTTGGCAGCAGAAGAAATAACAACTACTAATCCAATAACCAATAGCAAATAAGCTACGCCGAACATACCTATCATAGGGAAATTGTCAATGCTGTTCTTGGTCTCATCGGAACTAACCATAAGCCAACCGCAAAGAACAAGCCCTATAACGCCCAAAATAAGCGCTATTAATCTTGATATTTTGTGCATGGATAGAGATTTTAAAGGTTAGTAATTATTTTTTGTAAGCTACCAATAGGTCAACAAGTGAGATAGAAGCATCTTCCATATCATTAACGATACTATCTACTTTAGCTACGATATAGTTATAGAATACTTGAAGAATCATCGCAACGATAAGACCAAATACAGTAGTAAGCAATGCTACTTGGATATCTCCAGCGATCAAAGAAGCATCCAAACCACCAGCTAAGCTGATCTTTTCAAAGGCCTGAATCATACCAATTACCGTTCCCATGAATCCTAACATCGGAGCAATGGAGATAAATAAGGAAATCCAAGATACGTTCTTTTCCAAAAGCCCCATCTGGACACCTCCGTAAGAAACTACAGATTTCTCTACGATGTCAATACCTTCATCTACACGATCAAGCCCTTGGTAGAAAATAGAAGCTACAGGCCCTGCGGTATTTCTACATACTTCTTTGGCGGCTTCTGTTCCACCATTCTTAAGTGCATCCTCTACATTTTCCAAAAGCTTTTTGGTGTTGGTAGTGGACATAGTCAGATAAATGATACGCTCAATGGCAACGGCAAGTCCAATGATAAGACACAAAAGGATAGGTGCCATGTAGGCAGGGCCTCCTTTGATGAAGTATTCCTTGAAACTTTGATTCACACTTCTCTGAGCTGCTTCTTGTGCGAAAAGAGAGCTACCATTTATGAAAAGCATTGCAGCTAAGGCTAACTTTGAATACATTTTTTTCATTTTTTCAATTTTTTAGGTGGATATTTAAATTAATAAAGCAGAGAGGAAGGGATTCGAACCCTCGATACGCTTTTGGCGTATACACACTTTCCAGGCGTGCTCCTTCGACCACTCGGACACCTCTCTAAATAAGTATCATTTTACAAGCCGCTAAATTACAATAAAAAAATGATACATCAATCTTACTTAGTAAAAATTTAAGATATTTCTCCTTGTATTTCTGTTTCGTATTTGATTTTCAGTGTTTTGCTATCAAGGCCTTTTCCTAATAAATACATCAGTTTGGTAATAGCAGCCTCACTGGTGAGATCCTTTCCGTTGATAACCCCTATATTTTCAAAGTGAGAACCTGCTTCATACTTGTTAGGAAGGACAAATCCGCGCATACATTGTGTAATATTGACCACTGTAACCCCTCTTTTAATAGCTTGTTCTATGGTAGCTAAGAACCAATCTTCAGTAGGAGCATTCCCTGAACCAAAACTTTCCATAACCACTCCTTTAAGGGAAGGGATACTTAGGATACCTTCTAATATAGGTTGAGTGATATTGGGAAAAATCTTTAAGAAAGCGACATGGGGATCAAATTGGGTAAAGACCTGCAAGGCCTCCTGAGACTTTCTTTCATATAGGTATTCATGATGTACCTTTAGGTGTACGCCACTTTCAGCTAATATATGATAGTTAGGAGAGTCAAAGGCTTGAAAGTTCTCCGCATCTATCTTGGTAGTTCTATTACCCCTATAGAGCTTGTATTCAAAGTACAGACATACTTCCTTAATAACAGGTTTGTTATTTTCCTTGAGGCTGGCCAAGCGAATAGAGGTGATGAGGTTCTCTCTGGCATCGGTTCTGAGGTCTCCTATAGGAAGTTGTGAGCCTGTAAATATCACAGGTTTGGCTAAGTGTTCCAGCATAAAACTAAGTGCAGAGGCCGAATATCCCATGGTATCACTGCCATGAAGGACGACAAAACCGTCATAATCATTGTAATTCTCCTTGATACTTTGGGCAATTCTTTCCCAATGAGCAATGTTCATGTCCGACGAATCAATAGGAGGATCAAAAGAGACGTGACTTATATCACTGTCCAACTGAGAGAGTTCAGGTAAGCGCTCTTTGATCTTTTCAAAACGGAAAGGGCGTAACACACCTGTTTCATAATCCTTTACCATTCCGATGGTACCTCCTGTGTAGATGAGGAGAATTTTTGTTCTGTGAGTCATAATTTTAATTTATTAATGACAGGGTTGGCATACATTTCTAAGAATTTTTTACGAGAAATGTTATCTTCCGAATTACTTCTATTCTCTAATCGTCTCTCAAATTGTCTCAGTTCTTTCTCGGTATATTTGTCGGAAAATCTTGCTATGTCATTAAGTAAGTCATAGGCTATATAGTTGCTGGCAAATAGCTTATATTGGGAATGGATTCTATTGTCCATTAGTTCTACAAGGGCTTGTATCTGTCGGTTGGTGTGCTCTTCTTGCTCAGCTATAAGGTCTAAATCCTCATATAGGGGTTTTCCTACCGAGATATGTACACAGCCTTTCTGTCCTACCAAACCTTGTACTATATTATTATAGTCTTCGTCCTCTTTTTTGACATATTCTACGCCATGATGTTGAGCTAAAAGAGCAGGAATTTTTAGAATATCGGTAGGGTCAAACTCATATGAGATAGCCATGGGCACTATGTGCAGTTGTTTGAAATAGGTCATCAAAGGCATCTGCTTGGGGCAATTTATGGATAGCATCTTGATTACCCCCTGCTGGGTACGGTCGTTCCCGTCCTTAGTGCGTCCTTCCCGTTGGGCAATCCATACAGAGCGGTTTTTCTCAATCACACAGCGAGCGATGAACTGGGATACTAATTGGGATTTCTGTAGCGTCTCCCTTGGTGATAAGCCTCTGTGTATGATGAAATTGCGATTGAGCTTGGCAAAAGCCAAAAGGAAAGGAGTATTCACCAAATTGCTCCCCATAGCCGAAGCAGTCATCTTAAATCCTTTTTCATGCAGTAATACATTGAGAAAGGAGGTGTCCAATATAATATCTCTGTGATTGGAAATAAATAAGTAGGATTGAGAGGGATTGAGGTACTCAAAGCCATCATCAGAGAGTTGTGTAACACTCTTACTAATAGCACTCTTTATGATAGGATACATGATCCTTGACTGAAAATCTCTTATTTTCTTGCACGAAAGAAGCAACTTTATCTGCTCTTGCTCACTGAGCTTAGGAAAGCCAAATTGCAATAGCTGATGCATGGTCGGGTTATCCTTGATATAGTTTAATATCTCGGATACCTCACTATCGTGAAAAGGGCGTATTTGAGAAAAATCTGTCAAAATATAGTAGTTAGATAATAACAGTGCAAAGTTACACAAAATTTATCAGAAAAGAAACAATCAAGGCTTGAAAATTTCAAGGGCATTGGCTGTAGTCTGCTTAATGATCTCATTTTCAGGAATTTCATATAGATCAGAAAGTTTCTTTACAATATAAGTAAGGTAACTACTTTCATTGCGTTTGCCCCTGAAAGGTACAGGCGCTAAGTAGGGGGCATCGGTCTCTAATACAATATGTTCCAAAGGTATAGTACTAAGAAAGGTATCTATTTTCCCATTCTTGAAAGTTACCACTCCGCCTATACCTAATCTCAGTCCATAGGAAATAGCCTGCTCAGCCTGCTGCTGATTGCCTGAAAAACAATGAAATATGCCAAATAATTGCTCGTCTTTTTCCCCTTCAAGTACCTCAAAAACTTCCTCAAAGGCTTCTCGGCAATGGATTACAATAGGGAGCTTATGAGTCTTGGCTAAGTGAATCTGTTGGCGAAAGGCTTCTTTCTGGGCTTCTAAAAAGGTACTGTCCCAGTAGAGGTCTATACCTATTTCTCCAATGGCATAGAAAGCATTAGGTTGGGCTTGCATAAGAGCGATTACATGAGCGAGCTCTTTTTCCCAATCCGCTTTCACACTACAAGGGTGCAAACCATTCATAAGATACATTTGCTTAGGGTATGCTTTTTGCAGGCGAAACATGCGTTCGGTATAGGTGGAATCTATCGCAGGGAGGAAGAATTTTTCTACTCCAGCAGCTAAGGCTCGCTGGATAACTTCCTTATAATCTGTATCAAACTGCTCTACATACAGATGGGTATGTGTGTCAATAATCATTTATGAAAAATCGTTTTTTAAGCTGGCAAAGGTAGTTATTTTGAAAGAACAGAAGTGTTAAATTTGTTATAATCTAAATAAATAACATGGTTGTATGGAAAAAAAATTGTAAATTCGCAGTACTAAAATAAAGAGATATTAACATGAAAGAAGAAAAGAGTCTGCCCACCTTAGGGGAGTTTATCATTGAGAAACAGCGTGATTTTAAATACTCTACAGGGGAATTATCACGACTTATTAGTTGTTTGCAAATTGCTTCCAAGATGGTTAATCGTGCCATCAACAAAGCAGGTATTGCTAATGTATTGGGTGCTGTAGGTAACCAAAATGTACAAGGGGAAGAACAACAAAAATTAGATGTTATTGCCAATGAGACCTTTATCAAGTCTCTTTCTCAGCGCGAGGTAGTCTGTGGTATTGCTTCGGAGGAAAATGATACTTTTATTGAAATCAAAAACGGAGAGAACTCTGAGCTAAGCAAGTATGTGGTACTAATAGATCCGCTTGATGGTTCGTCTAATATTGATGTAAATGTCTCTGTAGGTACCATTTTCTCTATCTACCGACGCATTACCCCTGAAGGAACCCCTGTACAGTTAGAGGATTTCTTGCAGAAGGGGGTCAATCAAGTAGCCGCAGGGTATATCGTGTATGGCTCTTCTACCATGCTTGTTTATACCACAGGTAAGGGGGTAAATGGCTTTACCTTAGATCCCTCTTTGGGTAGCTACTACCTCTCTCACCCCGATATGAAATTCCCTGAAAAAGGAAAAATATATTCTATCAATGAAGGAAATTATATAAAATTCCCTCAGGGTGTGAAGGATTATATTAAGTTCTGTCAAGAAGAAAAAGATGATCGTCCTTATACCTCTCGCTACATAGGTTCTTTGGTGTCAGATTTTCATAGGAATATGATCAAAGGAGGTATCTATATGTATCCTTCTACCTCTCAGTCTCCTAATGGAAAGTTACGTTTGCTCTATGAGTGCAATCCTATGGCTTTTCTTACAGAACAAGCAGGAGGGAAGGCTTCTAATGGCTTCCAGCGTATTTTGGAATTAGAACCTACTGAGCTACACCAGCGTACGCCTTTCTTCTGCGGCAGTAGCTCCATGGTGGATACTATAGAGGAGTTCATGCGTAGGACAAAATAATGAACGCATAATAGAAACACATTTGCTAAAAAGAGGGGGTAAGAATAGATCTTACCCCTTATTTTGTTTCCTTTCCTGAGAGAATCAGAACAAACTCACCTTTGGGAGGGTGGCTTTGAAAATGAGTTAAAAGCTCTGTCAAGGTGCCCCTGAGGGTCTCTTCATATACTTTGGTAAGCTCACGACTGATACTTGCTCTACGCTCAGCACCGAAGAATTGGACAAACTCCTCAAGGGTCTTTATCAGCTTGTGGGGAGAGACGTAGAAAATCATCGTTCTGGTTTCTTCTACGAGGTTTTTCAGACGGGTTTGTCGTCCTTTTTTATCAGGAAGGAAGCCTTCGAAGACAAAACGATCATTAGGCAATCCACTATTGACCAAAGCAGGTACAAAGGCCGTAGCCCCTGGGAGGGTCTCCACAGGGATACCCTCTGTAATACAGGCTCTGGCTAACAAGAATCCTGGGTCAGCAATGGCAGGGGTACCAGCATCGCTGATAAGGGCAAGCTGTTGGCCATCCTTGAGCTTTCTAAGAATTCCCTCCAGTGCTTGGTGTTCGTTGAACTTGTGGTGTGCAAGCATGGGGGTGCTGATATGAAAGTGTTGGAGTAGCTTGCCGCTGGTGCGGGTGTCTTCCGCCAAGATGAGATCTACCTGTTCAAGTACTTGCAAGGCTCTGAGAGTGATGTCTTGAAGGTTACCAATAGGGGTAGGGATTAAGTAAAGCTTTCCCATTATCCAAAACGTTTAGAAACAACATAAAAAAACCTGTCCTCATACTGCTCTTTCCCTTGCCAATTATTGTAAGAGGGCTTCACTTTCTCAAGTATAAAAGCCCAACATTCGTCAGGAGTATGTAGGTTATTAATCATACTTATGGCTCTGTTGTATGCCTCAGCATCTCCATCAAAGAGGTGAGTAACAAAGGCAATACGATCATTCAAGCCTATTTGTAATTGTTGGGAGGCAATACGATCATTGAGCGTTTTGGGAGTCTCAGTTTGTATTTTTGAAGTAGAGGACTTTTCTTCAAATACAACTTCTTTCTCTGGTGCTTGAGAGCGGATTTCGTCCCATGTATTGGTTGGAGTATCTACTTGGGTTTGCTTAGGGGCTACCTTTTCCTCTTTTGCAGGAGGTGGGGGAGGAGTGGGCGGTGTATAGGTGTTTTTCTTAAGTGCTTCAGGGTGATTTTTCTCTAAAAAATTGAATAATAATGCCCTTTCGTAGAGCTTTTGTAACTCTTTGACTAAGAGTTCAGAATTGTCTAAAAAAGCAGGATTGGTGAGTAACTTTTGAGCGATTTTCACCATATCCATCTGAATTTCCTCTTTCATAAAATAATGTTTTTTCTTGTGATGTGTTCAAATATTTTTTGTATCTTTGTCCTATCGTTATAGGAGCGACTTTCTATAAGGAGTTTTTCTTTCTAAAGAAAAGAGAACCAAAAGATTATGTTCAAGTAGAACAGTAATAGAATATCTCTGATGTGAAATGAGCGACAAAGATACGATTTTTACCTTAAAAATTGATTCTCTCTAAGATAAAAGATGGACATTTTATAGGTTTGAAGGTATTTTTATCCACAAAGACGAGGGTTGTATTGGCCTTGGAAAGGAGTTGTTGCTGTTCATTGAAGATTTCATATTCAAAAGTAATTTTGGAGGTAGGTGGCTCCTTTAGAGTGAGAGTAATGGAGAGGAGTTCGTCATACAAAGCAGGTTTCTTATAGTCAATATGTAGGGAGACTACAGGTAGCATGATACCTTTCTCTTCCAATTCTTTGTAGGAGATACCTAAGCTGCGAAGCCACTCTACACGGGCTATTTCTAAGTATTGTGGGTATATACCGTAATATATAACTCCCATTTGGTCAGTTTCCCCATAGCGGGTACGTACCTGAAAAGTAAATGAATTGTTCATGTTCTTTATTTTAATTGGTTGATAATTAATCAGATAATAATAATTTTCGGAAAAAGGCAAAAAAATTTTTTTTATTCAAAAAAAAGTTGCATTTTTGCCCAATAATTTCACCCCTCATTTTTGAACGCAAATATATAAAATTTCTTATAACTAATGAATACCGATGTACGGAATATTTGGGAAAATTGTTTGTCCTTTATAAAGGATAACATATCCTCCGATGTGTTTGATGTTTGGTTCAAGCCCATAGAGCCTGTGGAGCTAACAGATGATAATACTTTGGTGATTATGGTGCCTAGCATGTTCTTCATGGAATGGCTGGAGGATCATTATATCAACCTAATTTGGAGCGCCTTGACTAAGGAGTTAGGCTCTCGTCCTAAGCTCATCTATAATATTAAGATGGAGAACAATCCTAATAAGACAGAGCAGGCGACCGAACAACTTCCAAGCTCTAACCGTAAGGCGACCAGTATGGAAGTGTTGGGCTACAAACAAAAACCACAACAGGCATATAATCCTTACATAGTACCAGGACTGGTAGAGATAGAGGAGGTAAAAGTGGATTCTCAGCTGAATCCTAATAAGAACTTTGATACCTTTATTGAGGGAGAAAGTAATCGCTTGGCTCGCTCAGCTGGTAAGGCAATTACTGAAAGACCTGGAGGTACTTCCTTCAATCCGCTGTTTATATTCGGGGGAGTAGGGCTTGGGAAAACCCACTTGGCTCATGCTATCGGCAATGAGATCCAAGAAAAACATCCTAAAAAGAAAATTTTATATATTGAAGCTGAGGATTTTACCAAACAATATGCAGTAGCTGCAAAAAATAACAACCGTACCGATTTTATTCATT
>ERZ773100.470-NODE-470-length-20659-cov-33.440303_pt1 | contig 20659 bp, 20 predicted proteins | sample MGYA00511119_ERZ773100 | MGnify/ENA primary metagenome ERZ773100 (study PRJEB29015, sample SAMEA2738000) | human oral metagenome | biome: human oral; feature: human-associated habitat; material: dental | place: China | collected 2111 ...
GCCATACACGAAGAACTCGTCGACCGCTTCGGTCTGCCCGAACAACCCGTCAAAACCCTCATCGAAAGCCACCACCTGCGGCTCGCCGCAAAAGAATTGGGCATAGATGCCATCGACGCGACCAGCGAAGCCGTCACCGTTACCTTCGGCAAACACCACCAAATCGATCCGACAGAAATCATCCTGCTGATTCAGACGGATAAAAAATATCGGCTGGCTGGGGCGAATAAGTTGAAGTTTACGGCTCAGATGGAGGATGTGGAGATGAGAATTAAGACGGTGAAAAGTGTATTGAAGACTTTGAAAGAAAGAGTGGTAGCAAAGTAGAAGCTGATGAAGAAAAGGCCGTCTGAAACGATTTTCAGACGACCTGCAGCCCAAAATGTCGGCTTTAAGAATCCGACCTACGGCTGCTGAAACTAAATCCTAATTTTCATTTTTTTCTGGAAATAATTCATGAACCCTTTAAAAAATACTAATGAAAAAATTAATGAATATTGTACTCTTATTTTTTATATTTTCTTAACTATATTAGCTTGTATTGGTGCATTTTATGCTATTTTTGCAGCCTACGACTGGAAAATTGGAGAAAATGATTTTACAAATTGGCTTATTGCAGGAGGTACAATCGCTTCTGCTTTTGGTTTGATATGGTTCAGCTATTTAACTTATAAAAATCAAAAAAATAATGAATTTCATAGTCTATTTAAGATACTATTAGAAGAAAATAACAAACTATTAAAGGAAATAATGGAGTCTGAAAATAATAACTCACAAATTTCAAATAAATATTACAACCCACTAATTTTAAATAAACATATTATTGATTCATTTAAAAATACTTTCCTAAAAGATGAGTGTAACTTACAAAATGAAGCTCAGCTCGAAATAAATTTCAAAAAAGAAGTTGTAAAAGTAATTGATTTACATCATAAATTGAAACCGTACTTAATTACATTATTTAGAATTTTGAAACTAATCTCAACAAGTAACAAAATAAGTGATGATGACAAAAAAGAATATTATGGTCTAATTCGAGGATTAACACCACCACACATTCAATTTATTATTTTGTTTAACTCATTAGGTTATAGAGAAAAAGAAAAACAACCAAACTATACAGATTTATTAATTGAATCGAGATTCTTTGAGCATTTACCAATAACTGAAAGCTGGTTAACTGATGTTTACTTATCTGGTCAGGGATTTGTAGGAAAGACTGAACGTCCTTTTTTGACTAACAATGAGGTAAAAAATTTTTCCTCTCTTCTTGAGAAATATATTTTCTCCGGAAAAGTCATAGACCTACAAGCTTTTGGGCAAAGCATTTATTTGAAGCGGGACTGATTTTGGACAACCTTGTCTTACCGTAATAAATTCAGCAAGCGTAGGCTGGGTTGGCAAACCCAACAAAAATCTGAATGTTGGGTCACGACCCAACCTTGTATATCGGAACACCCGTATCATAGCAACAAACCGCCCGGCCGCCACCCGCACCCAACCAAGGCAAACAACCGTTGCGTAGCTCAGGGAGCGGTCGGGCAACCCATCGACACAACCGAACAGTTGCCAGATTACACAACCGAATGCAAGGCAGGTTTATGATGAGTACCCAATACAATTACGCAGGCATCGACATCGCCAAACGAAACTTCGTCATCGCCGTTTCGTCTTTGTCTAAAACCAAAACCGAAACCAACAACCCCAAAGGTATCGCCCATACCGTCGAATACCTTAAAAAACACAAGGTCGCCCTCGTCGTGATGGAAAGCACCGGCGGTCTCGAAATTCCCGCCGCCAAAGCCATCCACCGCGCAGGCATAGCCGTGATTATCGCCAACCCGCGTCAGACGCATCAGTTTGCCCAATCGCAGTCGCTGACCAAAACCGATGCCAAAGATGCCCAAATGCTCGCCTTCTTCGCACAGATGATGATGCAGAAAGAAGGTTGGCAAACCATGCTCTATCACCCGCCCACCGAAGCGGAGGAAGTGCTGGAGGCATTGGTCAACTGACGCAACCAACTGGTGGATATGCGGACTGCCGAGAAAAACCGTCTGCATCAGGTTCATAAGACACAAGTCGAAAGCGTCAAACAACTGATTGCCCATTTTGACCGTCTGATTGACGAATTGGACAAACAAATCGACGACCACACCCACACGCATTTTGACGGCAAAGCCCAAGTGGCTGAGCAAATCAAAGGCATCGGTTCGATAACGACGGCTACGCTGATGTCGATGTTGCCCGAATTGGGACGGCTGTCGCACAAACGGATAGCGAGTTTGGTCGGCATTGCCCCGCATCCGAGGGAGAGCGGGGAAACCAAATTCAAAAGCCACTGCTTCGGCGGAAGGTCTGCGGTGCGTAAGGCACTGTATATGGCTACCGTGGTAGCGACACGTTTTGAACCGCTTATTCGGGATTTCTACCAACGCCTGCTGTCCAAGGGTAAGCCGTATAAGGTTGCCGTTACGGCATGTATGCGCAAACTGCTGACGATATTGAATGCCCGGATGCGTGATTACTTTGCCGGGAACGGTATCACCGAAAACGGTATCCAAACGGCTTGATTTGAGTTTTGGTATTTTTGCCCGACGGGGTGAAAAATACAGTTGCTACATCTGCTGATCCAACAGCTTGCTATAAACTATAAAACTTGGTACCTTCGATTTTAAACCCTATCGAGTTAATATTAAAAATGAATCTTATAAAATACCTGGTCACTTTACTCTTTATATTCTTTATCCCGCAAAATACCATGGCTGATTCTTCTGAAATTTACAGATATTCGGGTAAAAAACTATCGATAGAAAAAGAATATTCCCAACCTCTATTCCTTTCCATGAAAGAAATAGAAGCTAGAGGATTAAACATCTCTGAATACAATATATCATGCAGCACTTACCTTGATAAAACAGAAAACAAATATTATGTTTTTACCTACTCTCCCCAAATATTAAATCCTCATCGCAGAGGAGGACATGGGATTATAGAAGTTCATATAAACGCTAAAACTCATGAAATCAAATCACATTTTTCAAGATAGCCCCTGTATTAGACATAATATAAGATAAACTATATGAAAAATAACAACTCTTTGAGTTTTGATGTTTATTTGGCATGTAAGGATTTATCAGCTACTGAATTGCTCAATATCCTGCTGAATTCTAATACTCAAATTCGATACGAAGCAGCTAGAAGATTGCAATTTTTCCAGTATCGTGAAATTAGCGATATCGTCAAAAATGTTCTCTTGACAAGTCGGTATAGTCGGCATAGGGAAATTGCTGTCTTTATTCTCGGACAGATTCAGAATAAGCTTGATAAATCTGAACTTGAAGAGGTTTTATCTCTTTTGATTGATTTTATAAACAACGACAAAAGCATTAACGTAAAATCCTCAGCGATATCTTCTTTAGGACATTTGTTTCATCATTATGACTTAAGAGAGGAAGAATTTTGTGCAATAGAGGAAAAAATTCAATTGATTTGGCGTATACATAGATATTCTATCGTTATGGCTACTGCTTTCAGCTCTGCATTTTTTCCCAAAAGAGATTATATTGAAGAATATCTGATAAAAAATTTAAATAGCAGGCATCTGAAAGTAATTTCTTGGATTGTGTATGCTTTAAAAGAAAAAAGCTATCACTCGAAATCGATTGAGACTTTACTATTGAATAAACTAGACCATTTTCGCATAGAATCATATATTTATAGCGAGATAACTGCCTATTTAATTTCAACCGGCTCTGAGAAAATTATTCCATATATTGAAAATATGGTATTAACTCAAAATAAAATTGATGATGAAATTTATATGGCGCTTAAACATAATTCATCAAAAAAATTTTCATCCATAAGAAAAATCATGTTGGAAAAATTTCAATAAATTATCAGTATGCCTCATAATATCTCATCTTCTATGCAGGCAATTTTGTTTTATTCTTAAACTCTATTTAATAACAAGGATTTAAATGAAATCTTATTTTTTGATATTTTGCGCACTGCTTACATCAGCCAATATTGCCCGAGCCGATACGATGGAAACCATGCGTATGCACGATAAGTCTTTGTCTAAGGTCTTGGTAGAGGCTGCCCGCGATGGCAGTTTTATTGACTTGGATAAAATCGGTCGCAGCATTGATATCCCCGAACTGGCGCATGAAATCGATCGAACTGCTAACCATACTATAAAAAACGACAGACAATTCAACAGCACATACCATGTTAACCAAGATCCATATCAACAATACGGTATCCGTAGTATTTCGTTTGCTGAATGGTCGTCTGAAAAAGGCAAGATGAAGCAGCTTGAATTTGAACTTCACAATAACCGCTGTCCGTTACCACCTACAAACTATGAAGAGTTCGCAGGCAGTCCCAGTTTTATCGGCCATTTAGACGGTAAAGACATATCCATTCTTACGTTACCCGCCCCGGCAAAGGCAAAACTGCTTTTTATGAAAAAACGTAAAGACAACTGCGCGGTCATGATTGTTCAAGAATTTGTCACAGCCGATTTCGGACCTGGAATTCATGAATAAAAAAGAACGCTACAAACCACAGATAAAGCTTCGTTACTATGTTCTTTTGAACTGAGCCACTATATACTGGATTAACTTTAAACCAGTACGGCGTTGCCTCGCCTTGCCGTACTATCTGTACTGTTCACGGCTTCGTCGCCTTGTCCTGATTTAAATTTAATCCACTATAACTTCCAACTCAAGCAAAGGGTCGTCTGAAATCGTCAATTCGTCTTTCAGACGACCTTTCCTCCACTGGATTTTTGATTTCTCAAAATCTCAACGTAACAAAAAACCTGCCCGAATCGTCGGGCAGGTTTGCTTATGGCTGAACCGAGTCGGATTAGTTTTTGTCCAAATCGACTAGTTTGTTTTTGGCAATCCAAGGCATCATGGAACGGAGTTGCGCGCCGACTTTTTCGATTTGGTGGTCGGCAGTCAGGCGGCGGCGGGCGGTCATGCTGGCGTAGTTGACGGCGCCTTCTTGGATGAACATTTTGGCGTATTCGCCGGTTTGGATGCGTTTAAGGGCGTTGCGCATAGCTTCGCGGGATTTGTCGTTGATGACTTCCACGCCGGTAACGTATTCGCCGTACTCCGCGTTGTTGGAAATGGAGTAGTTCATATTGGCGATGCCGCCTTCGTAAATCAGGTCAACGATGAGCTTCATTTCGTGCAGGCATTCGAAGTAGGCCATTTCGGGCGCGTAGCCTGCTTCGGTCAGGGTTTCGAAGCCGGTTTTGATCAATTCGACCACGCCGCCGCACAATACGGCTTGTTCGCCGAAGAGGTCGGTTTCGGTTTCTTCGCGGAAGTTGGTTTCAATCACGCCGCCTTTGGTGCCGCCGTTGGCTGCTGCGTAAGACAGGGCGATGTCGCGGGCTTTACCGCTTTTATCTTGGTAAACGGCGATCAGGGAAGGCACGCCGCCGCCTTTCAGGAATTCACTGCGTACGGTGTGGCCGGGGCCTTTGGGGGCAACCATAATCACGTCCAAGTCGGCGCGCGGTACGATTTGGTTGTAGTGTACGTTGAAGCCGTGCGCGAAAGCGAGTACCGCGCCTTGTTTCAGGTTAGGCTCGATTTCGTTTTTGTATACGACGGGTTGGTTTTCGTCGGGCAGCAGAATCATCACTACGTCTGCTTTTTTGGTGGCATCGGCTACGGACAATACTTCGAAGCCGGCTGCTTCTGCTTTTTTCCAAGAGCCGCCTTGGCGCAGGCCGACTACTACGTTTACGCCTGAATCTTTCAGGTTGGCGGCGTGGGCGTGGCCTTGTGAGCCATAGCCGATGATGGCGACGGTTTTGCCTTTGATCAGGGACAGGTCGGCGTCTTTATCGTAATAAACTTGCATTTGATTTCCTTTGGGTAAAATGGATTCCGGCTTTGTGTTGAGGATGCCGGACGGTTGGATTGAGGGTAAAGGGTTAAACGGAGAGTTCTTCCATCAAAACGATTTCGAGCGCGTCGGTTTTGCCGTCGATGGCTTTAACGAAACCTTGGAAATGTTCGCTGGCGTTGTGCGCGTCGATGGCGGCTTGGGATTTCCAGTTTTCGACGAAGACGAAACGCTCGGGTTTGCCGATTTCCTGATGCAAATCGTAGCTGATGTTGCCTTCTTCCGCGCGGCTGGCTTTGACCAGGCTTTGGAACAAGGGTTTCAGCGTTTCCGTGTATTCGGGTTTGACAGTAACCAGCGCGACGATTTTAATGTTTGACATCAATCTCTCCTGCCGTTTCTGTTTTCAGACGACCTATCGGGTCGTCTGAAAACCTGACGGTGTTAAATTTTCAAAATACGCTCGCCGCGGCCGATGCCGGCTGCACCTGTGCGTACGGTTTCCAAAATCTGGGCGCGTCCGACGGTTTCGAGGAAGGAGTCGAGTTTGTCGGTCGAGCCTGTGATTTCGATGGTGTAACTGCGGTCGGTTACGTCGATGATGCTGCCACGGTAGATTTCGGTCAGGCGTAAAAATTCGTCGCGGTCTTTGCCGACGGCGCGGACTTTTACCAACATCAATTCGCGTTCGACAAAACGGCTTTCGTTCAAATCGACCACTTTGACAACCTCAATCAATTTATTGAGTTGCTTGGTGATTTGTTCGATGACTTGCTCGTCGCCATGGGTAACGATGGTCATGCGCGAAAGGGTTTTGTCTTCGGTCGGGGCTACTGCCAAGGAATCGATGTTGTAGTCGCGAGCGGAGAAAAGACCGACCACGCGACTCATCGCGCCTGATTCGTTTTCCATCAGAACAGATAAGATATGTCGCATTGTCGTTCTCCTTACGCTTTCGGGTTTTCGCGCATATGCGGCGGCAGGACCATTTCGTCCAAACCTTTGCCGTTGCCGACCATGGGCAGCACGTTTTGTTTCTTGTCGGTCAAGAAGTCCATAAATACCAAACGGTCTTTTTGTTTGACTGCTTCCAAAAGCGCGCCTTCAACATCGGATTTTTTGTCCACACGGATGCCAATGTGTCCGTATGCTTCAGCCAGTTTGACGAAATCGGGCAGGGAATCGAAATAGGTTTCCGATTCGCGGTTGCCGTAATACAGTTCCTGCCATTGGCGAACCATGCCGAGATAGCCGTTGTTCAGGGTAACGACGTTAACCGGAACGCGGTATTGGAAGCAGGTTGACAGCTCTTGGATGTTCATCTGAATCGAGCCTTCGCCGGTGATACAGAATACATCTTGATCAGGAGCAGCCAGTTTCGCACCGATGGCATATGGCAAGCCGACGCCCATTGTGCCTAAACCGCCGGAATTGAGCCATTGGCGAGGACGCTCGAATGGGTAATATTGAGCGGTAAACATTTGGTGTTGACCGACGTCGGAGGTGATGATGGCAGAATTATTGGTGATTTCGGCTAGTTTTTGAATGACGTATTGCGGTTTGATGATTTCGCTTTCATTATCAAACCACAGGCAGTTGCGCGAACGCCATTCTTCAATGCTTTTCCACCATTTATCCAATGAGTCGGCTGCAGGTGCAGATTCTTGTTTGCCCCACAATTGAATCATTTCGGACAATACGTTTTTCACGTCGCCGACAATCGGGATATCCACTTTGACGCGTTTGGCAATGCTGGACGGGTCAACGTCGATATGAATAATTTTTTTGGCTTTTTCAAAGAATTTGGACGGTACGGAAATCACGCGGTCATCAAAGCGCGCACCGATTGCCAGTACAACGTCTGCATTCTGCATGGCGAGGTTGGCTTCGTAAGTACCGTGCATGCCCAACATGCCTAAGAATTGGCGGTCGCTGGAAGGGTATGCACCCAAGCCCATCAATGTACCGGTACAAGGAGCGCCGATCATGCGGACAAATTTGGTCATTTCCTCAGAGGCATTGCCCAAAACCACACCGCCGCCAAAGTAAACAATAGGGCGTTTGGCGGAAGCCAGCATTTGTACGGCTTTTTTGATTTGACCGATGTGGCCTTGTACAACCGGTTGGTAAGAGCGGATGAAGATGTCTTCTTGCGGATAGCTGAATTTAGCCATCGCTTGGGTGACATCTTTAGGAACATCAACAACAACGGGACCCGGACGGCCACTTGCGGCGATTTGGAAAGCTTTTTTGATGGTGTCTGCCAACTCAGCGATATTGGTTACCAAGAAATTGTGTTTGACACAAGGGCGGGTAATGCCGACTGTATCCACTTCTTGGAATGCGTCTGTCCCGATAAGGGAGTTGCCCACCTGGCCGCTGATGACTACCAACGGAATGGAGTCGCTGTAAGCAGTGGCGATACCGGTCAGCGCATTGGTCACGCCTGGGCCGGAAGTCACCAAGGCAACGCCGACTTTGCCGCTGACACGGGCATAAGCATCTGCCGCATGTACGGCCGCCTGCTCGTGGCGAACCAGGATGTGCTTGAATTTATTGAGTTGGAAAAGGGCATCGTAGATTTCGATAACCGCGCCGCCCGGATAGCCGAATACATACTCGACACCTTCGGCTTTGAGACTTTGCACGATGATTTGTGCGCCAGATAATTGCATATTGACCTCTTTTATATGGTTTCAAACCAATAGGAACAATCCGCCTCACCACAGCACCTGTAATGCAATTCCACCAAGCAGCGATTTAGGGTACGCGCACTGAGGGAATACGATGACAGTCAGACTATCCAAGCAATTGGGAAGAAACACAGAGTTTGTGAAAAAGAGTAGAAACGATAACGCAATCCGACTGTACAAGCAAGACAAAATCTTTCATCTTTTAACGTTTAAGGAGTAAAAATAGATTATCTTTTGATTTTAAAGAAATAAAAAAACAGTTTTATTGAGTTTGATGTGGGTGGATTGTTGACAGTTTGAGTAAGGAGAAGGTTTTTGCAAATGATAAATAGCAAAAAACCTCTTGACTGAATCAAGAGGTTTTTTAATTTGGTGCCCAGGGTCGGACTCGAACCGACACACCTTGCGGCGGGGGATTTTGAGTCCCCTGCGTCTACCAATTTCGCCACCTGGGCTAGCGAAGAAGTCGTCATTATAGCGAGTTCTCAAATCTTGTAAAGCAGTAATTGAAAAAAAATTGGATTATTTTTATATTTGTTTGATTTTTAATAAATTAAACTTTTTGTGTTTGATGGTTATCTAAATGGAAGGCAGATTTTAAAACAAAAAAAGCAGTATTTACCTGCAAAAAGGGCTATATTTAATGTGTCAAACGCGTTAATATGAAGATGTTTTGTTTTTATATCGGCCGGGCAGTTATTTGGCCGCACTTATTTGAAACGGTTTTGGAGAAAATTTATGCTTTCCGTTACACGAACTTTCCTACTCAGTGCTTTTGCGTTGGCTGCTCTAGCTGCTTGTCAGCCTAAAGAGGAGGCCAAAGAGGCTTCTTCGACACCTGCCGCTTCTGCTGCGCCTGCTGCTTCCGGTGAGTCTGCGCCCAAAGTGCAAGCTCGCGGTACCGATATGCGCAAAGAAGACATTGGCGGCGATTTCACATTGACCGATGGCGACGGCAAACCTTTCAGCCTGAGCGATTTGAAAGGCAAAGTGGTTATCCTGTCTTTCGGTTATACCCACTGTCCTGATGTATGCCCAACCGAGTTGCTGACTTACAGCGACACGTTGAAACAATTGGGCGATCAGGCTAAAGACGTGAAAGTAGTATTTGTCAGCATCGACCCTGAGCGCGATACGCCTGAGGTAATCGGCAAATACGCCAAACAGTTCAACCCTGATTTTATCGGCCTGACGGCAACCGGCGATCAAAGCCTGCCTGTCATCAAACAGCAATACCGTGTGGTATCGGCTAAAGTCAACCAAAAAGAAGACAGCGAAAACTATTTGGTCGACCACTCTTCAGGTGCATATTTGATTGATAAAAACGGTGAAGTGGCGATTTTCTCGCCTTATGGCAGCGAGCCGGAAACGATTGCGGCTGATGTGAAAACTTTATTGTAAAACCGTAGTTAAGGCCGTCTGAAATGGGTTGTAGATTTCAGACGGCCTTCTTGCTTTTGATATGGCAAAGGAGAAGAAAAAAATGACCGACACACTTTTAACGATTGCTTTATCTAAGGGGCGAATTTTTGAGGAAACCCTGCCGCTGTTAGCTGCCGCCGGTATTGTGCCTGCGGAAGAGCCGGAAAAGTCGCGCAAGCTGATTATTGGCACGAATCATAACAACATCCGTTTGGTAATTGTACGCGCGACCGACGTGCCGACTTATGTGCAATATGGTGCGGCGGATTTCGGTATTGCCGGTAAGGATGTGTTGATCGAGCATGGCGGAGATGGCCTGTATCAACCTTTGGATTTGTACATCGCCTCATGCCGCATGATGGTTGCAGTTAAAAAAGGTTTTGATTACGCCGCCGCGTCCAAACCCGGCAGCCGCTTGCGGATTGCCACCAAATATCCCGACATCGCCGCCGAACACTTTGCCGACAAGGGTGTGCATGTGGACATCATCAAACTGTACGGCTCGATGGAGCTTGCGCCTTTGGTCGGTTTGAGCGACGCGATTGTCGATTTGGTTTCGAGCGGCAATACATTGAAGGCCAATGGTTTGGAAGCTGTGGAACATGTGGCTGATATTTCCAGCCGCTTGGTGGTCAACAAGGCGGCGTTGAAAACCAAATATGCGCTGTTGAATCCGATTATTCAGGCATTTGAAAATGCCGCCAAGGCCGTCTGAAAAGTTTTTGGCAAAAACTGTCTGCCAACCCAGTTTGAAAGCCCCGTCATGATGCAAAGCAAACCGACACTCGATACGATTCTTTCCCATCGTTCCATCCGCAGGTTTACTTCCGAACCGATTGCAGATGAAATCCTCGATACGCTGGTTCGCGCCGGACAGCAGGCTTCGACTTCCAACAACCTGCAATGCGTTTCCATCATCCGCGTATCCGATCTTGCGCTGAGGCAGGGGATACATGAAGCGGCAGGAAGCGCCCCTTATATTGTCCATTGTGCGGAATTTTTATTGTTTTGCATCGATTTTTCCAAACACAAGGCGATGTTTCTTGATGCGCAAATTGATTGGGCGGAAGTCACCCTGATTGGCGCGGTCGATGCAGGCATTATGGCGCAAAACGTATTGCTTGCCGCCGAATCGCTTGGGCTGGGCGGCGTGTATATCGGCGCGTTGCGCAATGATGCGCAAAAAGTGTCGGACGTGTTGAACTTGCCGGATTATTGCGTGCCTTTGGTGGGGTTGTGCCTCGGTTATCCCGACCAAGACCCACCGCTCAAACCGCGCCTGCCTAAGGAAATGGTCTATGCCGAAAACACCTGTCCGAGCCTGAATGCCGAGGCGGTTGAAGCCTATAATCAGGCAGTGGCGGATTATTATGAGTTACGCAAGGGCAGCCCGATACCTTGGAAAGAATCGCTGGCCAAAACCTTGGGCGATCCTGTGCGGCCGCATATGTTGGCGTTTTTGCAGAAAAAAGGTTTTTTGAAAAGATAATGTTCAGACGGCATGTGTGTGGCTGAGGCCGTCTGAAAACAATAGGAACGAAAAAAGGAAGAGAGCAAACCATGAAGAAACTCGACACCCAATCCCCTGATTTTCAAGCTGAACTCAAAGCACTGCTTGCTTTTGAAACCGCGCAAAACCCTGAAATCGACCGTATTGTTGCCGACATCTGTGCCGATGTTCAAAAACGCGGCGATGCGGCGCTGATTGAATACACCAACCGCTTCGACGGTACATCCGCTCAAACCATCGACGATTTAATCTTGACGCAAGACGATTTGCAGTCTGCGTTTGAGCGTTTGCCCGAAAACATTCAGACGGCCTTGAAAACGGCCGCGCGACGTGTGGAAAGCTACCATAAACACCAAAAAATGGAGTCGTGGACTTACGAAGACGAAGACGGCACGCTTTTGGGTCAACAGATTACGCCGCTTGACCGTGTCGGTATTTATGTTCCGGGCGGTAAAGCCGCTTATCCAAGTTCCGTCATCATGAACGCCATGCCTGCCCACGTTGCCGGCGTGAAAGAAATCATCATGGTCGTTCCCACTCCGAAAGGCGAGCGCAACGATATCGTGTTGGCGGCTGCTTTTGTGGCCGGTGTAACCAAAGTGTTTACGGTCGGCGGAGCGCAGGCGGTTGCGGCTTTGGCTTATGGTACGGAATCTGTGCCTCAAGTCGATAAGATTACCGGCCCGGGCAATGCCTTTGTCGCTGCGGCAAAACGACGCGTGTTCGGCGTGGTCGGCATCGATATGGTGGCAGGGCCGTCTGAAATTTTGGTGATTGCCGATGGTACGACGCCTGCCGATTGGGTGGCCATGGATTTGTTCAGTCAGGCGGAACACGATGAAATTGCACAAGCGATTTTGATTGGTACTTCTCAAGCGTATTTGGACGAAGTTCAGACGGCCATGAACCGCTTGATTGAAACCATGCCACGCCGTGCGATTATTGAAGCTTCATTGGGCAACCGAGGCGCAATGATTTTGGCTAAAGATTTGGACGAAGCCTGCGAAATCGCCAACTATATTTCTCCCGAACACTTAGAACTGTCGGTCGAAAATCCGCAAGAGTGGGCGAAAAAAATCCGCCACGCCGGTGCGATTTTCATGGGACGCTATACCAGTGAAAGCCTTGGCGACTATTGCGCAGGCCCCAACCACGTTTTACCGACCAGCCGCACGGCGCGTTTCTCTTCTCCTTTGGGAACATATGACTTCCAAAAACACTCCAGTCTGATTCAGGTTTCAGAACAAGGGGCGCAGAAGTTGGGCAAAACCGCCAGCGTGTTGGCGCATGGCGAAAGCTTGACCGCGCATGCCAGAGCGGCTGAGTTCCGTTTGAAAGACTGAGTGAAACGTTGAAGTCGTAAGAAATCTAAAAGGGCATCTTCTAAACAGATGCCCTTTTTATTGTGATGAAGATTTTAACTGGGAAGGTATCAGGCCGTCTGAAAACATGTTTAACGGTTTTTCAGCCAGTCATTACGCATTTGTGCGGCTTCTTCAAAATAGCGGTAAAGCTCGGTTTTGTTGCCGTCTGAAAGGAGCTGTTCCAATTTGGATAATTGTTCTTTTAAATCGCTGGTCAGTTTGAGCAGGGCAGGGCGGTTGGCCATGCAGATGTCGGTCCAAACGGCAGGATGGCTGGAAGCGATGCGGGTAAAGTCGCGAAAGCCGGTGGCGGCATAGGGGAGGTAGTCTTTGCCGTGCGGATGGTCAACCAAAGCGTGGACATAGGCAAAGGCGGCCAAGTGCGGCAAGTGGGAAACGGCGGCAAAAATATTGTCGTGTTCTTCGGCGCTCATGGTTGAAATTTGCGAACCAACCGCCTGCCACAGGCTTTTTAGCCGTCTCAGGCCGTCTGAAACCTCTTGTCCGTGTAGCGTAATGATAAGTCGGCTGTTTTGAAACAAGCCGCAACGCGCGGATTTTGCGCCGCTTTGATCCGAGCCGGCAATCGGGTGGGCGGCAAAACATTGCGGCAGGCGGTCGGATAAGTGGGTGCGGAAGGCATTGAGTGCCGATTGTTTGGTACTGCCGACATCGGAAACGCAGGCAGTGTCTTTTAAGAAGGGCTTGATGTCGCGGCATACGTCAGGCAGGACGGAGACAGGCGTAGCAATCAAAACCAAATCGGCATTGCTAATGCTTTCGGCGCAAATATTCGGATAGGCATGGTCAATGATGCCGCATTCGAGTGCGTAATTGAGGTTGTCGGCATTGGTATCGATGCCGGTAACGGTTTGCACCAGTCCCAAGCGTTTGAGATCGAGCATGAACGATCCGCCGATTAAACCGACACCGATAAGGGTGATATGGGGGAAAAAGGCGGAAGTGTTCATGGTTTGAATCCGGTACAAGTGGAAAAGCTTATTTTAATCCGTTATGGAGGCCGTCTGAAAGTTGTCATCAAGGTTTCAGACGGCCTTTTTATGGTCGAATTTTCATGATTTAGGCATAGAAAACCCCGTTTAGTAGGAGCATGTAACCGATTATCAGATTTTCATACACTAAAATAATCATCTGAATCAGTATAACGTCTTAAAGTAAGTGATTGGTATCTTAAAGTAAATTATTACATCATATTTTGATTGATATCGAATAAAATAATTCACTCAGAAAGAAGGAATTTATGAGTTTTTCACAAACCGAATTAGTCAACGCAATGCGTTTGCTTTCTACCCGTCTGCCGCAGTTTCCAGAGCAGCAAAACCAAGTATCCCGCATGTTGCGCATTGTAACCGAACGTTTGAGCAGCCATTTGAACGAAAACCTGAAAGCGTTCGGCATCAATGAAAACCTGTGGTTTTCCCTGATGGCGGTTTACGTCAGCCCAAACAGCGAAATCCTGCCTTCGCGCTTGAGCGACCTGATGGACTTGACGCGTACCAGTGCGACACGCCTGTCGGACGACATGGTTGAGCGCGGCTGGGTAGAGCGTTATATCAATCAAAAAGACCGCCGTCAGATTGTGCTAAAATTGACCCCTTCAGGTGAGACCTTCATCCACGAAGTATGGCCGCAAATTGCCCGTCAGAGCGGCCAGGCGTGGGAAGATTTCACGAAAGAGGATTATGATACGCTGCAACACCTATTGGGTAAGCTGTTGAACCGTTTGGGCAATTAACAACAGACGGCCTGATGGTCTGCGGCAGGCACACATAAACGGAGTCTGTATGAAATTAGGTTTGGTCAAATCAAGCGTATGCGTTGCCGCTGTTTCGCTGTTGGCGGCATGTGCGCCGTTCGGTAAACAGTCGCCTTTGGATGAGACAACAGCCTATCCGCTGCCGCAAGGCCAATCTGCCGCTACTGCCCAAGACGGCTGGTGGATGAAGCTGAAAGATAAAAAATTAAACAATTTGATTGCTTCCGCGATTCAGACGTCTACCAATCTGCGTGTCGTCAAGGCAAGGTTTGAGCAGGCTCAGGCGCAGCTGGGCGTTGTAGGAGCCGCAAACAAACCGCAAGTCGGCTTGGGTGTAACTGGTATTGGTACCTATGTTTCACCCAAACCTCAAGCCGGTATGGTCGATACCGACCATACATTGGTTTTGGCGCACGCAGCTTTACAAGGCAGCTTGGTTTTCGACTTTTGGGGTAAAAACCGAGAGCAGATTCAAGCTGTTTTGGGAAAAAGCAGGGCTACGGTGTATGAAGCGCATCATATCCACACCGAGTTGGCTCACGCCGTAGCCGCCCAATATTTTGCGTGGCAGATGGCAACAGAACAACTGGCTTTACTGGATACGCGCATAGAGCTGGCGGATAAAGCATTGAAACTGATGCAACAACGCGTTAAAGCGCAGCTGGCTCCTGCCGATGCCTTGCACGCTCTGGAAATGGCGCAACAACAATTGCAGCTTGAAAAATCGGCATGGACTCAGAAAAATGAGAAAATCCGCAACAGTCTGGCTGTATTGACTGGCCGTATACCGGGTGCATTGAATGGACAGGTTCCGGAAAAAATGGCGGCTGTGCCGTCATTGCCGGTTAGCCGTATCGAAGCGGATTTGCTGGCGGCCCGCCCCGATATCGCGGCGCAAAAAGCTTTGCTTGAAGAGAAATGGCATATCGTCAAATCGACCGAAGCAGAGTTTTACCCAAATATCGAGTTGAAAGTTTTGGCAGGTATGACGCACATTGATGCGTTCAATCTGATTCGCGGACGAACTTCCGGTATGTTGGGCATCGTTCCGGCTTTGAATCTGCCATTATTTACTTCCGGGGCGCTGCAATCGAAATTGGCGGGCAAACGTGCCCAATATAACGAGCAGGTTGCCGTGTATGACCAAACTGTTTTGAATGCCATGCGTTCGGCGGCAGATGCTGTAGTCGACTATCAAAGCCTGAAAAGCCGACAAGATACTTGGAATAAGATGGTCAATATCGCGGATAAATCTGTACAAAATGCGAAAGGACGTGTTCGTGCAGGTTTGGATAACGGCTTGACCGCTTTGCAAAAACAAGACGAAGCTGTGCGTACGAAAATGTCTGCGGTTCAATACCATGCAGAATATCTGACAGCTTGGAGTAACCTCAATGCCCAGTTGGGCGGAGGCTTTAAATTAAATCAGAAATAGACGTTTTATTAAAACGCAGGCCGTCTGAAAGTGATTTCAGACGGCCTTTTGCTTACCTTATTTACATTTGCTACCGGAAGAAATTATTGTAATGAATAGAGTGTAACTATAGAATATGACCCTTTAGCGCGTTAAACGCGCGTATTGGGGACTGATGGTATAAGTCAGCGCCCAGCAAGACAATAATATCGTTATCACATGTGCAGAATTAAAGTTGGGACTTATGGATACTCAATCAGAAAAAAATAATGTCCAAAAAGAACCGGAAGTAGCCGCTTCCGGCGCTAAAACGCATCGCAAACGCAATTTGGTTATCGTTACGCTTCTATTCCTTATTGCGGCAGCAGGAGTTGCTTTGGCGTATTTCCTGTTTTGGCAGCATGAAGAAGAAACGGAAGATGCTTATGTGGCCGGTCATTTGGTGATGATTACGCCGCAGGTGAACGGCACGGTGCGCAAAGTCATGTATGACGATACGGATGTCGTGAAAAAAGGCGATGTGTTGGTGGCTTTGGACGACAGCGATTTTCAGCTGGCATACGATCGTGCGCAAAATGAATTGATTCAGGCCATTCGTCAAAACAAGCAGCAAGCTGCGGTCAATTCTAAAGCCAAAGCGCAAGTGTTGTTGCGCAAAGCCGATTTGGCCCGTGTACAAGCCGATTTGCGCCGCCGTGAATCTTTGGCAGGTACGGAAGCGGTTTCCGGTGAAGAACTCAGCCATGCCCGTGCCGCTGTGGTTCAGGCTCAGGCTGCAGTGAAAGCGGTTGAGGCGGAAGAAGTTTCTGCTCAGGCAGCGTTGGGCAACAATATTCCTCTGCGCCAACAACCGGCAGTTCAGACGGCCATCAGCCACATCAAAGACGCCTGGCTGAATTTGCAACGTACGCAAATCCGTTCGCCGATCAGCGGCCAAATTGCCAAACGCAATGTCCAAGTCGGCCAACGTATCGCACAAGGTACGCCGATGATGGCTGTTGTGCCCCTGTCTGAATTGTGGGTGGATGCCAACTTTAAAGAATCGCAACTGCGCAAAATGAAAATCGGCCAGCCTGTTGAAATGACAGCCGATTTGTACGGCAGTAAAGTGGTTTACCATGGCAAGGTAATGGGTTTGTCGGCAGGTACGGGTAGTGCGTTCTCATTACTGCCGGCGCAAAATGCAACGGGCAACTGGATTAAAGTTGTGCAACGTGTGCCGGTGCGTATCAGTTTGGATGCTAAAGAATTGCAACAAAATCCGCTCCGTGTCGGTTTGTCGATGACTGTTAAAGTCGATATTGCCGAGAAGGGCAGCGGTAAAGCCATGACTGCCGAAGCGGAACAAAATACTGCATTGCCGGAAACGGAAAGTGTGGATTGGAAAGCCGCCGATGCTTTAGTCGATAAAATCTTCGAACAATACGCAAAATAATCTTTTCAGACGGCCTGAGTCTTTTATTGAAGGCTCAGGCCGTCTGAAATATTGATTCTCTTCAATCGACCGCTTTGGCGGTTGTCTTATAGTTTATAAATATGAATTATCCGCCGTTACAAGGGTTTAAGCTGGTGTTGGCAACTTTGGCGCTCAGCTTGGCCGTATTTATGGAAGTCTTGGACAGCACCATCGCCAACGTCGCCGTGCCTGTTATTGCAGGGGATTTGGGTGCGGCTACCACGCAGGGGACTTGGGTGATTACCTCATTTGCCGTAGCCAATGCCATTTCCGTTCCTCTGACAGGTTTTTTGGCCAAGCGGTTTGGCGAGGTCAAAATCTTTATCGCCGCTGTGATCGGGTTTGTCGTAACGTCATGGCTGTGTGGCATTGCACATAATCTTCAAGCCTTGGTTTTTTTCCGTGTATTGCAAGGCTTCATCGCCGGGCCATTGATTCCCTTGTCCCAAAGCCTGTTGATGGCTTCCTATCCGCCTGAAAAACGAACATTGGCACTGGCCTTATGGGCGATGACCGTCGTTGTTGCCCCTGTATTGGGGCCGATTTTGGGCGGTTGGATCTCGGACAACTGGCATTGGGGATGGATTTTCTTTATCAATATCCCGATCGGGATTTTGTCTGCAACTATTTCTTGGAAACAGCTTAGACACAGGGAAACTGAAATCGTCAGGGCGCCAATCGATTATGTTGGGCTGGTGTTGATGATCGTCGGTATCGGCGCATTACAAATGATGTTGGATAGGGGCAAGGAATTGGACTGGTTTGCCTCGGGAGAGATTATCGTTTTGGGCGTTACCGCTTTGGTGTTTCTGACATATTTTATTGTTTGGGAGCTGGGCGAGAAATACCCGATTGTCGATTTGTCATTGTTTAAAAATAGAAACTTCACAATAGGCGTCGTTGCTACATCGTTGGGCTTCATGGTCTATATGGGCACATTGACCCTGCTGCCTTTAGTGTTGCAATCAAATCTCGGCTATACCGCTACTTGGGCCGGCCTAGCTGCTGCACCGGTGGGCTTCCTGCCGATTATTCTGTCGCCGATTATCGGTAAGTTTGGTAATCGCGTCGATATGCGTCTGTTTGTCAGCGCCAGCTTCTTGGTGTTTGCCTACACATTCCATTGGCGAACCGATTTCTATGCCGGTATGGATATGAGCAACGTCGTTTGGCCGCAGTTTTGGCAGGGTTTAGGCGTAGCCATGTTCTTCCTGCCTTTGACCAGTATTACCTTGTCGCATATGAAAGGCAACCAAATTGCCTCGGCAAGTAGCCTGTCTAATTTCTTGCGTGTCTTTATGGGCGGTGTCGGAGTATCTGTTGTCAGCACCATGTGGGAACGACGCGAAGCTCTGCACCATACTCAACTGACCGAACATATTAATTTATTGTCCTCAATCAGCAACCAATCTATTCAAGGCATGATGGTCAATGGACTGAGCAAAGAGCAAGCCCTGGATGCGATAAATAGTACCATTTCACAACAAGGCTTTATTATTGGTTCAAATGAAATCTTCTTGGCAGGCAGTATCATATTCATCAGCATGATCCCCATTATTTGGTTGGCAAGACCTCCGTTTAGCGGTTCCGGCGGGGGAGGGCATTAGATAAAAGGCCGTCTGAATTTCAGACGGCCTTTTATCTATATATTATTTAAGACTCAATAATAGATCTCTAAATGCATTTGGATCTTTAATAAACGTCATTTCTCCTGATTGAGGGAAATGGAAATCGAGCAGACGAGATACCCAGAAACGAATACATCCGGCTCTTTGTGCAGTAGGGAAATACGCGCATTCTTCATCAGATAATGGACGTACGCTTTCATAGCCGTGGATAAAGGCATCATAAAGGGCAGGGTCTAATTTGTTATCAGCTGTTCGTGCCCAATCGTTAACCGCAATTGCCAGGTCGTACATGAAATTACCGTTACACGCATAATAGAAGTCGATAAAGCCGGAAACTTCATCTCCATTAAGTAATACGTTGTCCTTAAATAAATCGGCATGGATAATACCGGAAGGCAAATGCTCTCCTAGATTTTCATCTAAAGCAGTAATTTCAGATTGAAGCAGTGCGGCATCTTCGGAATCTAAAACAGGTAGCAACTGAGTACAGGCATCATGCCACCAGTCATCATAACGAGGATTTTTCATTTTTAAAGGAAAGTCTTGGCCGGCTAAATGCATTTTGGCCAGCATAGCACCGGTATGGAAGCATTGAGCTTCAGTTGGCCAGCCAGTATCAGAACCATTCAAACAAGTAACCAAACAAGCCGGTTTTCCGGCCAAAATAGAATGCAGTCCGCCATCTTTACGAGTAATCGGAGCAGCGCAGGCAACACCATTCAGACTCAAATGCTGGTTGAGTTCTAAAAAGAAAGGCAGTTCATCTGATTTTAAAACCTCAAAAACAGTCAATACATAACGACCGGTTGAAGTAGTTAAAAAATAATTACTATTAGTAATTCCTTGAGCAATCCCCTGCAAAGAAACAAAATCTCCTAAATCATATTGCAGTAGGAAATCACGCATTTGAGCGTCGGAAACACTGGTATAGACAGACATAGCAAACTCGAGGCTGATATAAAAGAATCAAGGAAACATCATACCAAAAAACAAGCGCCAACAATATAAATTCAAGCGAGGGTTAAATTCAAAAGGCCGTCTGAAAGAGCATTTCAGACGGCCTTTGTTTGTATTTTTTTGTATGTATGGATTGTGTAGAAAGGTTATTGTAGTTTTTTATAAAATAAAAACCCTGTTAAAACAGGGTGGTGGTTGGATTTTTGAAAATAATTTCGAGAAAAGTGTTGACTGGTTTTGTTGTGAGGCGTATAGTTCGGTTCTTCGCTGCTGACGCGGTGAAGAAAACGAAGCAGACAGTATAACACAGTTAGTTAAAATTTTCGATAATTTTAGTTGACATTTGCTAAATGTACTGTATAATTCGATTCGCTCTTTAAAAAACAGATTACCGATAAGTGTGAGTGCATTGGGCCTCACACTGTTTGAAAGACAGACAAGATGATGTTTTAGACATTGTCCTGTCGGTTTCTTTGAAGCAGACCAGAAGTTATAAGTTAGAGATTGAACATAAGAGTTTGATCCTGGCTCAGATTGAACGCTGGCGGCATGCTTTACACATGCAAG
>ERZ773100.472-NODE-472-length-20642-cov-6.951863_pt1 | contig 20642 bp, 17 predicted proteins | sample MGYA00511119_ERZ773100 | MGnify/ENA primary metagenome ERZ773100 (study PRJEB29015, sample SAMEA2738000) | human oral metagenome | biome: human oral; feature: human-associated habitat; material: dental | place: China | collected 2111 ...
AATATCAGGACAAATATATCGTTCATCCCACAATCAATAAATATGAAGATCCGTCAGAAATGGCGGAACTTTTATATACCGAATGCAAAAACGCTTTATTGGAGCAATTCGAATTTTGTTTCTTACCATACGAAAGAGATGCGCTAAGAGAACTTTTGGAGCTCATAGATAGATACTTTAAAGATCAAAGCCTACTAGAAGGCGTATGTGAATATTTGGTCTATCACAATAAATCCTGGATAGAAGTCAGAGAGCTAGCCTTAAAGACTTTGTATACCTTCGGGTATGATTTGGAAGACTTCGACTATGATTAGGCCTGGATTAGACCTAGTAGAATGAAATTTATCCTATATATCTTTAATCTGCTGCTATGTCTAAGTGCCTGGGCTTCTATAGACATTAATGGTATAGGCATAAGCGGCAGTAAAACACAAAAATCAAGGGTTTATATCCGTAAAATTTAAAAATTCCTAATAAGGAAATAAGATGAAATTTTTAAAACGATACAAAAATATTATTCTATTACCATTTTTGCTGATTATTTCGTTTTTTGTTTTTCGTATGATTTATACGGAAATAATTAGCGAGTGCGCCCCAATAAGGCTCTTTTCAAAAAATTCTCTAAGCAATAGCGACTATGTTAAGTTAAAAGCAAAATGTATAAAAAAGGCTTTGGAAAATAACGATAATCACCTTATTATGCAGTATTTTAAAAGAGAAACGAGCGAGTACCTTGAGATCATTGATGGATCGTCAAAGATTCCACATAATTTGATTAGAGTTAATAGCTTTGAAGAGTGGAAAAAATTAAGGCTTACAGATACCGACAATATCATTTGCCCTATCGGTAATTATAAAAAGAGCGATATTAACAATGAAAGCAAATAAATTTATAAATTATTCAAATTTACGGCGCCTAAGGCCTACTCATCAAGCAAAATATTAGCCATAATTTGAAGCATAAATTTTAAAATTTACTATCTTGCGCCGCGCGTTTTTACAGCTGTATATCCGATAAATTTAGAAGAGCGCCGCAAAAGACGCCGTCAAAAAAGCGAAATTTAACGCGAAATTTTATATAATCTCACGATTTAATGCGAGGAGATAGGATGAATAAAAAGGCGTATTTCGGGAGTTTCGGCGGGCAATTCGTGCCGGAGACGGCAATGTTTGCGCTCGAGGAGTTGGAGGATGCGTACAACACCATAGCGCAGACGAAGGAATTCAAAGATGAGCTAAGTTACTTGCTGCGCGAATATGCGGGGCGTCCGACGCCGCTATATCACGCCGCGCGCCTTAGCGAGCACTACGGGCATGAAATTTATCTAAAGCGCGAGGATCTTAATCATACGGGCGCTCATAAAATCAACAACGCCCTAGCGCAGGCGCTACTAGCTAAAAAGATGGGTAAAAAAAAGGTCATCGCCGAAACCGGCGCTGGTCAGCACGGCGTGGCGACGGCGACGGCAGCGGCGCTATTTGGGCTTGAGTGCGACGTATATATGGGCGAGACCGACGCCGCGCGTCAGCAGCTCAACGCTTTTAGGATGCAGCTTTTGGGCGCAAATTTAATCAAAATCGGCACCGGTCTTAAAACTCTCAAAGAGGCCACTACTGCGGCGATTCAGGCGTGGGTGAACGAGATCGAGAGCGTATTTTACGTCATCGGCTCGGCGGTCGGGCCGCATCCGTATCCTAAGATGGTTAGGGATTTTCAAAGCGTCATCGGCACCGAGACCAAATCGCAGCTCGCAAGCAAGGGAGTCAAGGCCGATTACGTCCTAGCTTGCGTAGGAGGCGGAAGCAATGCGATAGGAATTTTTAGCGCGTTCGTAGATGATCCTAGCGTGCAACTCATCGGCGTCGAAGCGGGCGGCTTGGGCGCGCATACCCCTTATCATGCAGCGACTATTACTAACGGACGCGCGGGCATCATCCACGGCATGAAAACGATCGTACTACAGGATAAATTCGGCATGATCGAGCCTGTTCACAGCATCTCGGCGGGGCTTGATTATCCGGGCGTAGGCCCTGAGCACGCGCATCTGCACGAGATAAGTCGCGCAAAATACGAAGCGGTAACCGACGATGAGTGCATCACGGCGCTTAAACTGCTCTGTAGGCTCGAAGGCATCATCCCCGCGATCGAAAGCGCGCATGCGTTAGCGTATTTAGAAAAGCTCTGCCCGCAGCTAAAGGGCAAAAAAACGATCGTCGTAAACGTAAGCGGCAGGGGCGATAAGGATATGGATACCGTGATGAACTACAAAAAAGGAACGATTTATGGATAAGATCAAGGCGGCCTTTGCCGGCAAAAAGGCGAACATCGGCTATATCGTGGCGGGCTATCCGAGCCCAGCGCACACGAAGGAGTTTTTGTCAAATTTAGATGAAAGCGTGATCGATCTGCTTGAGATTGGCATCCCGTATTCCGATCCACTCGCGGACGGTCCGGAAATTTTTAAGGCGAGCTTTTCTACGGTGCAAAACGGCGTAAACGCGGGCACAGTATTTGAAATTTTAAAAGAGGTGCAAACGCGCAAGCCGCTCGTATTTTTGGTCTATTACAACGTGATCTTTGCCTACGGCGCGCGCGAGTTTGTAGCGCAGGCGGCGCGCTACGGCATCAGCGGACTAATAATCCCCGATCTGCCGTATGAGGAAAATGAGGAAATTTTTGCACTTTGCGAGGAGTTCGGTATCGCGCTCATCCCGCTTATCAGTGTTACGAGCGAGCACCGTGCTACGCGAGTTTTGAGCCGCGCGCGAGGATTCATCTACGGCGTAGGCGCTATCGGCGTGACCGGAAGCAAGCAAACGCCGATTTCGCGCCTAAAAAATATGGTCGCAGATCTTAAAAAGATGAGCGATCTGCCCATAGCGATCGGCTTTGGTATCCGCACTGCCGGCGACGTTCGCGCTACGAAAGAATACGCAGACGGCGCTATCATAGGCACCGCGATCGTAAATTTATGCGCAAATTACGGCGGGCGCGAGCTGCAAGGCAAGATCGCCGAACTTTTTAACTAATGGAAAGAGCATGAAAAAGATATTTTTGATTTTAATCGCAAATTTTTGCCTCGGCGCCAATCTGATGCAATACGATCTTTTCAACCACGACGATAGCGTGGACATCGTCTTGGCGTTTGACTCCGCATACAAGCCAGACATCGTACGCCGCGTCGATGGGCAGTCGATGAGCCTTATTTTAAAGGGGCTCGGCGGCGATGAGAAATTTAACGAGATGCGCACTAATCAAAAGGTCTTAAAAAGCTTTACGATAGCGCCTAAGGGCAAGGATATCGAGATAAATTTCCCTACTGGAGCCGATCTATCGGTCGATGCTCTTACTCAAGACGGCAATTTAAAGCTCATTTTGCGCGTAAAAAATCCCGCTTTCGATCAGAGCAAGATGAGCGTAAAGAGCGAGGCGAATGAGACGGCGCAAAGCGGTAGCAGCGGGGTTTCCGTGATGCCGATAATCGTAGCGTTACTGCTTGCGGCTGCGGCTTTCGTAGGCGTGCGAAAATTTTTATCGCACAAGCCGCAAAAAAGTATCGACGAGACATGGCGGGTTTTTGAAGACGACGCTAGCATGGATAGCGCTGACGTGGACGAAGCGGGCATAGATGAAATTTTAAACGAATCCTCTTTTAAAAATCAGAGCGGATCAAAGAACGCAAATTTTACCAATTATTCTGACTCGCAGGAGTTTGCGAAGAAAGATGAAGCCTCTGCTTTAAATTCCAAAAATTCTAACGACTCAAAAAACGTAGATAGCGCAGATTTTTTTAGGGGCGAGAACGTGAGCGAAGAGAGTGCACACGATAAATTTTACGATGAAGTTGCGCGTGCCGAGCGTTCGGAAGCTACGGAGGCGGACGAAAACTATGAGAGCGCCGAGAATATAAGAGCAGCGGATAAAATTTCGCCGCTTAAAGTAAGCTCTGCCGAGAGTGGTACGATGGAATTTCGCGAGGGAGCAAAAGAAAGATCGGATGCAAAAGAGCCCAAGGTTTCGGCATTTAGAAGCATTTTAGAAAATGAGCTGCTTAGCTCGGATACCGCAAGACCTAGCGACGTGCGAGTAGAGCTGGTGCGCGAGATCGACGAAAATAATGCTGCCGTAGTGCTAAGCTTTGCGGGCAAAAAACATCTAGTAGTGTTAAAAAGCTCCAACGCTATCGATTGATGAGGCGTGAAATTTCGCAGCTTGCGGGCTTTGCGACCCATAAAATTTTTGCAATTTGTGAAATTTTAAAAATTGCGGAATTTTATAGCGCTAGAAATTTATGCCACATTTAAGCCTTATCACCAAAAGGTCGCGATGAGGTTTAAATTTGAAAAGAAAGAAGGGCGAAGGCTCGGGTAAGTTTTAAAATTTAACTCGCGCCTCGCCCGTATAAGCTTAATCTAAAATCTTACTTCCAAATCGACGTAGAAATTTCGTCCAGCGCCTACTGCTACAGTATCGCGTGTGCGGTTTGCGTTGATATAATGCTTATCGAAAATATTATTTACGCCAAAGCTCACGTCCGCGCCGTCAAGGACCGGGATAATGCCGTTTTTGATCTTGTAGCTTCCTCTGAAATTTGCGATCGTAAAGGACTTATCTACATAAAAATACTCCCTCCCGCGTGCAAAATATGAAGCGGGTTTGGAGTGAGGTTTGAAATAGTGGCTCACCTGAAATCCTAGACTCAAATCTTGCAGCGGCGAATAATCTATGTTCGCGCTTAGTTTTTTGGCGTGGTTATTGATGTTTTCGTGCGTCTTTTTATTGTAAATTCTAAGTCGCTCGAAGCTCGCGCCGAAATCAAAGTCCTGCGTTTGGTAGTTTGAGCTTAGCTCAAAACCATGCCTTTTGGCTTGATCGATATTTTGATACTGCCCGTATTGTTGCGAAAAGCCGCCCGGCGGCACGCCTAGATGTGGTAGCGGCTTAACGTCAATCATATCTTTGATATTGCCGTTAAAGTAGATAAATTTCATATCGAAGTGATCATCCGTAAAAATTTCATCCTGTTTAAAGCTAAATCCGACCTCGTATTCCTTGACGGTCTCGGGCTTTAGATCGGGATTTGGGATGTAATAATACATTCGGTTGATAGGCCCTGATTGCGATGTTTCGTGCGGCGTAGGCGCGCGGAAACTCTCGCTATATCCCGCTAAAAGAGTAAATTTATCAAAGAGCGTATAGGCAATTGCCGCGCGTGGAGAAAATCTGGAATCTTTAAATTTAGCGGGTTTGCCTTTGATGTCACGATCGAATCTATCGTATCTACCGCCCAAGGTAAGCTCTAAATCATCGTGCAAGCGGATCAGATCCTGCGCAAAAAGTCCGTAGCTATTGTATTCGTTCGGAAAGGAGGCAAAATCTCTTAGCGCTCCATTTTGGATAAAGATCGCATCCTCCTGCCTATTTTCGTAATCGCCGCCGAAAGCGAAGCTATGATTTAAAAAGCCCGTATCAAATTCCGAGATATTTTTGATCTCTAAGCCCTTGCGATCATCTTTATTGGCGTAATCTAGCGTGCCCGTAGGTTGTTGATCTTTATAGCCGCGTTTATACTCGGCTCTGCTTTTGTAGACCTTGAAAGACATATCCACTAGCGGGCTTTGCGGCGTAAAATTCCAATCAAAAACATAATCCCTTTGGCTTAAATTTCCGTGCACGAAGAGATCTTCCTCGTTTTTCCATAGCGTTTGCCAGACGGTGTGTAAATTTTCGTCGTAATCAAAGGCGCTGAAGCTTATGCGGTGATCGTCTAAGTTCGCGCCGATTTTGAAAAATCCTGTATCGATATGCTCGTTATTAAAGGTCTTGTCGTAGCCCTCGCCGTAGTGCGTACCGCCGTCTGCGAGCTTGATATTGCCGTAGCTTGCGCGCTTGCCGTAGAGTAAAACGTCGATCGGAATTTCCTCGCCCTTGCCGTAAACCGCGCCGCGCGTGCTATGCATATTGTTTGATTCGAGCCTCTGCCCTAGCATCAAGCCTACGCTTTTTCCTTCGCTTAGATAATCGCTTGCGCTTTTGGTTTGCATATTTACGATACCGCCGATTGCGCCCGAGCCGTGAAGCACGGACGAGGCGCCCTTTATGACCTCGACGCGCTTTAGGATGTCGCTATCGGTGCGAAAGGATGAGATCATATTTGAGTACATCCCCGCGCTTCTGCGCACGCCGTCTTGCTTGATGATGACGCGTTCGTCGCTTTGATATCCGAATCCGCGGATCTGAAACTGTCTGCCGATCTGTCGCCCCATATCCATACTGCCGTCGACGCCCGGTATCTGCATGATCGAATCGATCACGTTGGTTTTGGCTTTCATATCTTTGGGGGTTAAAATTCCGGCCGAGCCCGCGTATTTTAGGTTATCGACCGCGCTTACCGTCGCTTGCACGACGATTTGGCCTAGATCCTGCGACTTTGTGGCGTTGTTTTCGGCCGCATTTGCTCCGCCTATCGCGCCTATCGCAAGCGGCACCAATAAAATTCGCTTTTTCATACCCGCCCTTTAAAATAAAATTGAAATACATTATTATATATCTACATACTTAAATAAGGTTGAAATTTAATTTTAAAACCATTTGAAATTCGTTTTTATTGGCGGCAAGTATTGTGCTCCGTCTAAGCCGTTTCCGCGTTTTGGCTACGTCATGCCTACACTCTATTTGCGCCGTTTCTGTCCCCTCGGCTCTGCTCCGCTTGCACCTGTTTTTATCGCGTTTCGTCTGACTGCCTCTACGCCTTGGCTTCTCGTTGCGATCCGTCTGCGCCACGTTCAGGTTACTAAATTTGGCATTTCTACCACAGCAAAGAGTCTAAATTTAAACGCCCGCGATTTTAAAATTTAGTTTTTTGCAAATTTAGATCGGAATTTATTTACTTTTTATTTTACAAAGGATAAAATCGCGCCTAAGAGATCGGTCGATCTAGATTATTTCAGGATCTTTTCATGAATAACGTTAAATGGTACATCATCGCAGGCGCCGTGCTAGGCGTGCTGGGTGCGGCGCTGGTGCATTTTGGAAACCCGGGCAATATGGGCGTTTGCGTCGCTTGCTTTTTGCGCGACACCACCGGCGCGTTAGGTTTTCACCGAGCTAGCGCAGTGCAATACATCCGCCCGGAGATCATAGGGCTCGTGTTCGGCGGCTTTTTGGCAAGCGTGCTTTGGACGCGCGAGTTCGCGCCGGTTACCGGCAGCTCGCCGTTTGCGAAATTCTTCCTAGGGATTTTCGCGATGATCGGCTGCCTTGTATTTTTGGGATGTCCGTGGCGCGCGTTTTTGCGCCTAGGCGGCGGCGATTTGACCGCGCTAGCCGGGTTAGCGGGTCTAATCTGCGGCGTACTCATTGGGTTTTTGCTTAAAAAGCGCGGCTATGAGGCGAGCAAAGAGGCAAGGCTTAGTAGCGCGATCGGAATTTTGCCCGTGATACTGGGTGCGGCGCTACTTGCGGCCTTGGTTTTCGGACTCAAAACGGGCGAGAGCGGCGCGCTTTTTATCTCCGCTAAAGGCCCCGGCGCGCAACACGCAGCGGTAGGCATCTCGCTGGCTGCGGGCATTATCGTGGGCGCGGTGATGCACAAGAGCAAATTTTGCAGCGTCGGAGCGTTCGGCAAAATTTTCCGCGGCGATTTCTCGATGTCTTGGGGCGTGTTAAGCGTCATCGCGTTTGCGAGCATCGCAAATATCGCGTTTGGACAATACAAACTCGGCTTTGAGGGCCAGCCTATCGCACATAACGATTTCGTTTGGAATTTCTTGGGTATGGTGCTCGCGGGTCTTTGCTTCAGCCTAAGCGAGGGCTGCCCGGGCAAGCATCTGGTGCAGGCCGGCACGGGAAATTTAAGCTCGGGCATATTCGTCATCGGCATGGCGGCGGGCGCTGCGGTCGCGCACAATTTCTTGCTCGCAAGCTCGGCTAAAGGCATCACAGAGTTCGCTCCTTACGCGGTCGCGATCGGTTTTGTTTTCGCGCTTTACGTGGGGATTTTTCAAAGGCGCAGCGCTTAAGGATGATATTTAATTTCAGAGATCAATCTATACAGAGGCGGCGTATCTAGTCAAGTTCCGGCAGCGTACTTATAAAGAAATACGCTGCCGGAGCGGAGCGCTCGCTGCAAGACTGGCGCAGGCAGCTGGAGATGGAATTTAAGAATTTGTAGCCGTATTCATAACGCGATAAAGCAAATGATAAAATATGTTCCGCGCAAGAAAGATTGCGATCAATTTTTAAGAGTCGCGCCTTTAAATTTTAAAATTTAAAGGCTTCGCCATTTGAGGCTTCTTTCATATAAAGCTCTTTAATTATTAATTAAATCCAGCCATACGTGGCGCTGGGTCTTGTCCAAATCAATGTCTTTTGTCTTCATAAAAAATTCTTTTATCCTAACGTAGTCGTCCATAGTTTCTATCGTAAAGGCGATATCTTTATCCTTGCCTCGGATTATTATATTATCGTAGAATATAAATCTAAGTTGAAATTTAAAAACCAAAAAATATATAAATTTTGAGATGAATAAAAACAAAAACGTCAATATTAATATAAAAATTACTTTGGAACTACCTGTTTCTATATATTTTCTTACGCCGATAGCTAATACCAATATGCAGATCAATAAAAAAGCGATTATCGTAGCATACGGATCAAATTTTAAGAAAAATCTATAAAAAGTGCCTTGCCTCCTAAGCCACTCATTATCTCTTGCAAAATAGGCTCTTTTTACATCCTTAAGATCATCTAAGAATATAGTTTTTTCGGGCATTTTATTTGTATAATAAGTAACTCTATCATTATAAATTTTTACAAATTTCTTATTAAAAAAATTTGTAAAATATTCCATTATTATAGGCAGTCCGAAAAATGGAAATACTATAAAAAGCTGATTATATCTAGTTTGATTGGGTTCATATGAATACATAAAAATCATAATCGCAAGCGTGCATACCGTAGCAAGAACTATATAAAAATTTGTCCTATCTTTGAGCACTAAAGGCTCTTTATTGTAATCACGAGCGCAACTCGGATTTTGTCTGAACTTAGTAAGACTTATGCTTTCGTTTGAATTTGTAGCGGAGCCATTCGTGAGTTTTTCAAATTTAAAATTTTTACTATCAGAATTCTCGGCATCAAAATTCCGCCCCGAATCCCGCTATAAATTTTGACGCCGTTCATTTAAAATTTTATTTAGCTTTTCGAGCCTCTGTTTTTTATTCATCTTTATTCTTTATAGCCTACACAAAAATTTGCGGCGGGATTTTATCTAAATTTTTTCCCGTTTTCAATATAAAATAGGCTTTTAGCTCTTTGTATTCTTTGCTTGTTAATATGCTTGCTTCGATATAATTACCATTGCTCATAAAAATAAGGCTGTCGTTTCCTATGTCAAATCCCAAATTTTTCTTAAATCTAAATATGATTAAGGGCGCAAACGCCAAAAATAAGGAGATCGGCACAATTAAAATTCCATAAGAAATTTTATTTTTAAAAGTTACTACCAAAGATAAAAGGACTATCCACGCGAATGCGACAAAAAATGTTGAAATTTTACCTTTTTTAGTTATTTTAAAAGTAGACGGTCCAAAGGTGCGTTTTATTGCAATTATTTCGGATAAATTTATAGAGTATAGAGTCACCCTCTTTTTCTCTGAATAATATTCGATAACTGAATTTTTAAATTTTATATAGCAGGTGCCAAATTTATCCGAAAGTTCTAGCCAGCGTTTAACGGATCTTGGCGAGTCTTGCCTTGTTCCAAAATCTATGAAATTAAGAAAATACAGAAATGGCGAATAAAATTTAATCATCTCTATTGAATTATCTTTTATGATTATCGGCTCTTTGTCGTAATCCCTTGCTTGAGTTTTAAAATTTTGCAAAGGTGTATCAGTGGCACAAGAGAGATCGATTTGCGATTTTTGTTCAACGACATTCGTAAAATTTTACTCGCTGGCATTTATAGAATTTTGCCTGCCATCGCTCGTAAATTTTAGCCCGCCGCCCGCCAAATTTCGCTTATCGCAATTTTTATCTTGTAAGAAATCCTTTATATTTTTATCATACCGCGTTTTGCTTATGCCAAACCTAGCAATTTCGTCGTTATACATTTGGCTCCTCCTTATACACGCTTGATTTAGATATAACTATCGCGCGAGTTTGCACGCAGAGATCAGCCTTGCGCATTTTTTAAAATTTGCAAAATTTCGCTTATCTTTTGTGGATCTTTAATGCCTCGCGCATCCTCCACCCGGCTATTTAGATCGATAGCGTAGGGGCGTAGAGCGAGTGCTTCAAGTATATTTTGCGCGCCGATACCGCCTGCAAGAATGAAAGAGATCGCGCCGCCTTTGGAAGCAGTACTACACTTATCCGCACCATCATCCTTTGCGGCACCCAACTTGCCCACCTCACCGCCGTCATTTGAAATATTTGGTGCGCCCGCCTCATAGTCGTTTACACCTTGATTATTGACGCCTTCGTTTGTGGGTCTTACACCACTCAGCCGAGCGGTAGCACACGCACTAAATTTGCACTCATCGTCATTTTTTTCGGCACGACGATCGGCGTTCGTTTCTTGTTTCGTATTGCTCGATCGAACAATATCATGTGTGCGTTCGCTCGCTTCATTGCTATTAGAGGCACAGCACACGTCGCTTACCCTCTTGAGCTTCAAATTTCCGTTTTCGCTATGTTCCGTGCAAGAATTGTTGTAGCCGTTGTTTTTGTCGCGCTTTAAATTCCCCTCGCTATATCCGCTACAGATCGCGCTATGTTTAAGATAGCTCCTTGCGCCGTCTGAGCCTTGAGCAGTGCCTGCTGCATAGCATTTTTCGTCACTTGATGCGTTATTTTGCGTATCGCAGTGCCCGTTAGCCGAGTCGTATTTTGTGCTGCCTATGTTTTGAGTTGCGCTACTTGCGCAGTATTTTTCACTGCTCGCCGCGCCGTATCGTCCTTCGTAACCAAGCCCTGCATGTCGCAGCAAACCCCAATCAAAGCTTACGCCGTTACCGCCCAGGCTCGTTCCTTTAGCGTCGAATAATATTCGATCGAAGCTCAAGCCCTCAAGCGGCGGCATTTCGGCACCAATACTTAGCACCTGCCACGCCTCGATGCCCGCTGCGTTGAGGCGCGCTTTGAAATCCGCGCTTATGCGTCCATAAATCTGAGCGCAGTCCAGTTCGCAAGCCTCGCAAATTTTTAAAATTTGCTCCTCACTTAGGACTTCCGCGCCAAAAATTTCAGAATTCAGATCCTTTACTGAAGCAGGCGCGGCGTAGTTTGCATTTAAATTTACGCTCAAATCGTCGCGCTCGTTTTCGTAAAATTTTAAGCCGCCGCTCGTGCCCGCGTAAATTTTATCTTCGCATGCGGCGACGCTGTGTTCTTCCGAGCTCAAAGCAAAAACTCCGACGCACTTTGCGCCGTTTTGGTGCGCGATACGTGCGATCTCGCGCGCTGTTTCTACGCTAACGCGGCGTTTGGAGCTTGATACAAAAATTACGCCTAAAAATTCCACCCGCGAGCCCGAGCCGTCGTCCTGGCTTCGCGAATCGCTACTGAAATTTTTATCGCAATCGGAATTTTGCTCAGACGTAAAATTTGCATGATTTTGTGCGCGGCATGCGGAATTCTCACTGCCCTGATTAAAATTTTGCACGAAATTCTTGCTACTGGAATTTCGCGTAGCATTCTCGGCATCCGAATTAAAATTCCGCTCAGAATTTTCGCCGCAAAAATTAGAATTTTTTATTAAGCTCTCGCTACCCGATTGCGGTAAATTTTTGGCGCCGTCCGCGCGCTCTAAATTTACGCAGAAAGCCGAGCCGCACGCCAGCACGGCGCGGGCTTCGGCGGCGCTTTTGATGCCGCAAATTTTGATCTTACTTCTGTACAACATATAAAAATTCCGTCACGTAAAGCTCGCGCGCGTTTAAATTTCTGCTCGCGCGGTAGGTCGGATATCGGATCTCTATCGTGCGCACGGAGCCGATGTGCGCGAGGTTTTTTAAAAATTCCGTCTTCGAGATAAAGCCCTCTGAATTAAAAGAGATTATTAAAAATTTCGCCGGAAATTCCGCCAGCAGCGCAAAAAATTCCTCCGCAGCACTTGATTTTTTGTTATATGCCGAGCGGTTCCAGTCTGCGGGGATCCCGGAAACCCTGCTAAGCTCCGCAGCATTTGGGCTCTTGCCCTCGTTTATAAAATCCGTGATCAAATTTAGCATAAAATAGTTCGAGCCGTAGGGATGCTGATTGTAAGGGGGATCGAAATACGCGACGTCAAGCTGCGAAAAGCGCTCGCGCGCGCTCTGCGAAAAGCGCGAGGCGTCCTCTTGAAAGACCGCGCTTTTGCAGGCGAAATTTGAAAGCACGGGCAGGCGCAGGGAAATTTCGCCCATTATGCGAGCTAGCGCGTTTTCGCCGCTGCCGCCGAACTTTCCCACGCCCGCTTTGTCCTTGTAAAAGCCCTTAAAAACGCCGCCCGTGTTTGAGTGGATGCTCGCCTCGCTAAGCAGAGGCGCTGTGAAAAAATCGCGAAATTCTTGCGGGATTTTGCTTATCTGCTCGCAAAGCCCGCCCAAAATCAGGGCGTTTCGGCGCGTGTAAAAAGCGCGCTCGCCCGCCTTGATATCCTCATCGTCCTTCGGCGCGTACAGCTCGCTAAAAAAGCTCTCCTTCGGCGTGAAATTTCTTAAAATTTCAGCGTGTAGCTCGCTCAAATCCCGCCACAGCTCGTCGCTGAAATTTGAAAGATAGCAGGAGTTTATCGCGCGCGAGTAGCCCTCCAGATCGTTTGCGATAACGAGGTTTGAGTGCGCTTTAGCCAGGCGCGCGACGATGCCGCTGCCGCTAAAGACGTCCGCGAAGCTGATCTTGCCCTGCCCAAGCTCCGTCTTAATCTCGCAGATCGCCCGCTCTATCGGCGCTAGCAGCGAGCGCTTGTTGCCCAGATAGCTGATGAGCTGCTCGCTTAAAAACTCCCTCTTTTCGCCGCTAACCATCTAAGCTCTCGCCCCTACGTAGTTTTCGTAAAATTCCCACGTCTTGCCCGATCCGATCGCCTCTAAAATTAGCGGCTTAGCCTCTGCAGGGCTTGCCGCGACATCCGCGCAGTATAGCGCAAACATCGCGTTTAGTACGACGATGTCAAATTTCGGCCCGCCAAGCTCGCCTTTTAAAATTTGCTTTAAAATCTCGGCGTTAGCCTCGCCGTCGCCGCCTTCGATATCGCCGTGGAATGCCCGAGCGAAGCCGAACTGCTCGGGATTTATGCGGTATTCTAAAATTTTGCCGTCCTTGACCTCGTGGATCAGTGTCTCGTCGCACAGGCTGATTTCGTCCATACCGTCCATGCCGTGCACCACCAGAGCGTGCTTGCGTCCCAAAATCATCAGCGTTTCGGCGATGAGCCTGTTTACTTCCTCCAGATAATTGCCTACGATCTGATTACTTAGACTCAAATTTGGATTTAAAAGCGGCCCCATTATATTAAAAATGGTGCCGATTTTTAGGCGGTTGCGCACCTCTTTGACCTCGGCGGTGATTTTGTGAAAAAACGGCGCGTGAAAAAACGCTAGCCCCGTGCGATCTAGCAGCGCCCTAATCTGCGCAAGATCGCTAAGTAGCGGCACACCCAAAGCATCCAGAGCATCGGAGCTGCCCGATCTGCTAGTAATCGCGCGGTTGCCGTGCTTGGCGACGCGCACACCGAAGCTTGCCGCGATAAAGGCCACGGTCGTGGAGATATTGATCGTCTTTAGCCTATCGCCGCCCGTACCTACGATGTCAAACATCGGGCTCGGATCGTCGTAGGTGATTGAGTATTTTAGGATACTGCGTACGAGTGCCGTGAGACTGCTTGGATAGAGCGACTTTTCGCTGATCAGCACGAGCAGCCCCGCAAGCTGCACGATGTCGTAATCCTGCTCGTAAAGCGCCTTGCAAATGACGGCGTAATCGTCGCTGTCTAGCGGGAAGCTCTTTTGTAGCTTCAACATAAACGGGGCGAAATTTACCACGAGTTTCTCCTTTAAAATTATCTTTTTGCCGTAATTTATGAAATTTTCGATGATCTTTTTGCCGTATTGCGTAAAAAAGCTCTCGGGATGAAATTGAATGCCGAAAACAGGCTTGCTTCGGTGCTTCATCGCCATTATAATGCCGTCGTTTTCGCTCTTTGCTAAAATTTCAAACTCGCGCGGCAGCGTAGCTTCGTCCACATAAAGCGAGTGGTAGCGCATCACTTCAAATTTACGCGGCAGGCCGCTAAAAAGCACTCCATCTGCGTAAATTTCGATCGCCGAGCTCTTGCCGTGTAGCGGCACCTCCAGCTGCTTTATCTCCGCACCAGCCGCATATCCGATCGCCTGATGCCCCAAACACACGCCCAAAATCGGCACGTCCAAATCCGCGCGCAAAATATCCAGGCAGACGCCGCTGTCTTTTGGATGATTTGGTCCGGGGCTTAGGATTATGTGCGAAGGGGCAAGCTCGCGCACCTGCTGCAGCGTTATCTCATCGTTGCGGAAGTAGCGCACCTCCTCGTCGCTTAGCTCCAAAATGTATTGATAAATATTAAAAACGAAGCTGTCGTAATTATCTATCATTAAAATCAAAATTTTATCCTTTTTAGGGCGCTTGCGCCTCTTTAAAATTCTAAATAGTTTAAATTTAACCGCTTTGCGGCGGCTAAATTTAGCGCCGTTTTAGCGTCGCTGCGGGCTAAATTTAAATTCCACTCGCGGCTGCGGCATTACCGCATCTGTCGCGACGTTGCGCGCTTTGCAGCCGATATGTATCTTGGCTTTGCGGCGCCGAATGTAGCTAGCCGTTAAATTTAACGTCTTAGCAGCGACACGTTTTAAATTTAGCCGAATCAAACTCGCACCGAAAAGCGGTGCGCCCGGTTAGCTAAATTTAAAGCGTCTAAGCTTCCTCGCATAGCTCTTCGATCACCTTGAGCGGGCTTTTGCGCTTTTTGCAGATCTCCGCGTATTCGCTTTTTGGCGAGCTGTCGTAAACGATGCCTGCGCCCGCGCCGATAAATGCGAGATTACTTAGCCCTTCGCAGCCGAAATTCTCCGCGCTAAATTTAGTGACCTCAAACCGCATCGCGCGGCTAAAATGCGGCCCACTCTCTAAATTTAGCGCTCCGCAGCCTGCGCAAGCTTTTAAATTTAATCTCGCATCGCGCCCGCCTGCGCGCGGCTTTAAATTTTGCGCCTCGCCGCTACTCTTTCGCGCTGCGAAATCGCAAAGCTCCGTAGCTTCGGACTTCTCCTCGCCGCAAACAGCGTCTAAATTCAAGCAGGAATTCCGTTTAAAATCTTCGTCCGAGCAGGAATTTTGCGCGTCGCGATTTACGAAGATCGCCGAGCGAATCAAGATCGCCTGCATCACGTCGCCGTTAAAGCGCCAAAACCCGATTCCGCCGCCGTAGATGCCGCGCTCGTAGCGCTCCAGCTCGTTTATGATCTGCATCGCGCGGATCTTCGGGCTACCGCTTAGCGTGCCCGCAGGAAAGATAGTGCCGAGTACCTCAAACGCGCTTACCCCGCGCGGTTTACTGCCGTAGACCTCGCTTACGATGTGCATCACGCTTTCGTAGCGCACGATGCACATCGCGTTTTGCACCCGCACCGAGGCGGGCGCGGCGAATTTACCGATGTCGTTGCGAGCTAGATCGATCAGCATCCGATGCTCCGCAAGTTCCTTTTCATCGCTTAAAAGCTCGCGCTCAAGCGCCGCGTCGGCCTCGGCATTCGCGCCTCTGCTGCGGGTGCCCGCGATGGGAGCGACGAAAATTTCGTTCTTTTTGATCTCCATAATGAGCTCGGGGCTGGAGCCAGCGACGCAGCCGTAGGGCGTCGGGAAGTGAAACATATAGGGGCTCGGATTGTTCTTTTTGAGTCGCTCGTAAAACTCCAAGCTGCCCAGATTTGTGCCGACTTCTAAAATTTCGCCCAGCACGACCTGAAACACGTCGCCGCTTTTTATCTTTTCTTTTGCAGCCTCGACCATCGCGCTAAAATGCGACTCCTCGGCGCCCAGATCGGTTAAAATTTTAAATTTAAGCTCTTTTTTCTTAGGCTCCAGCTCAGACGCGCCTTGCGATTTCGATCCGCCTTTTATAGCGGCGTCCGCTCTTACGGCACTCTGTGGCGCGCCTTCCGCTTCGGCGGAGCTTTGCTGCGAAGCCTGCGGGCTAAGCCCGCGCAGGCTTTCGTAAATTCCAGTGTCTTTGCCGTAAAAATCGTAAATTTTGCTGATTTTATCGTAGTGCAGGTAGTTTGCGGCGTCGGCGTAAAAAAACGGCGGGAAGTCATACAGCGCCTGCTTCGGCGCGCCGATATTTTCAAACGCGCGCACGATGTCGTAGCCCAAAACGCCGAAAAGTCCCGCAAAGCTCGCGTTTTTAAACTCGCTCGCGCCCGCTTTTGCGCTTTTTACCTCATCAAATTTAAGCTTCAAGGCCTCAAAGCTCATCTTAAATCCGTCGAAATAATCGCAATCGATGCCGATGATAACCTGGGCGTCGTCCTCTGCGAGGTAGCTTTGCGGATGCGTCTTTAAAATTTCGCGGTAGTAAAACAGCGGCTCTTCTAAAAGCATTTTTGTCCTTGGAATTTTTAGCGCCATTATACGCTGCTTAGCTTAAATTTGAGCGGGCGGCGCGAGCTTAAGCGGGCTTGAATACAAGCAAAATTTTAGTAAAATTAGCAAATTTTAAGGAGAGCGTATGAAAATTTTATTTTCCCCAAGCGAGACGAAAAGCGAGCTGGGCGGCGACACGTGCATTTGCGAGCGAAATTTTATCTTTGCAGATCTTTACGAAAAGCGCCTGCAGATGTTGCGCGCTTACGCGGATTTCGTGGATAAAGCAAGCGAGGCGGAACTTTGCAAGCTTTTCGGACTGAAAAAATGGGATGCCTCTTTGCGCGAAAATATCTTTGAAAAAGGCTGCGCGAAGGCACTTTTGCGCTACACGGGCACCGCGTATCGCGCCCTAGGCTACGCGTCGCTAAGCACTGCGGCGCGGGAGTTTGCGGAGCGAAACACGATAATTTTTTCAAACCTTTTCGGCCCCGTGCTGGGCGGCGACGCGCTGCCGAACTACAAGCTCAAGCAGGGCGAAAAATTCGGCGGCATAGACGCGGCGAAATTTTATCGCGACAGCTTCTCCGCCGCGCTGGATCGGTATCTGGCGGATGAGTGCGTCGTGGATCTGCGCGCGGGATTTTACGAAAAATTTTATGAGATGAAGCGCGAATATTTGAGTTTTAGTTTCATCAAAGGTGGCAAGGTGCTGAGCCACTACGCCAAAGCCTGGCGCGGCAAGGTGCTGCGCGAAATCGCTATTGCCCGCGCCTGCAGCGAGGCTGAGGTGCTTGCGCTGCGTTTGAGCGGCGCTTCCGTGCTCGAGATCAAACAGATCGGGCTAAAAAAGGAGGTCGTGCTGGAAATTTCATAAGGCGCGAAAACCGCTCGGAGAAATTTACGATAAATTTTGCAGGTCTAATGCGGATTTTTGCGTAAATTTAGCTCGGAAAATTTGCCGCAAGTTCAAATCCCGCCCCATCCAAAGCAATTCTGCCCGGAGAAATTTGCGGACAGAATTTCGGCGCGAGAATTTTGCGGCGGCTTTTTGGTCTTTTACCTCTTTTTTAGCGGGCTTTTGGCGGTGAAATTTCATCGTAAATTTTGCAAAAAATTCGCGCTCTTTGCGTTTGCCCGCCCTCCGCATAAAATTTTACGGCGATCTTGTCGTGATTTTACACCGATTTTGCGGCGATTTTTAGAATACAAAGCGCGAAAATTTCGCCGTAGAATTTTGACTGAAATTTTACCGTGCGGAATTTTGCCGTATGAAATTTCGCCACGATAGAATCCTGTCGAAATTTAATCGTGGCAAAAATACTGCGCCCGCGATCTAAACGTAAAATTTTATTTAAAATTTAAACCGAACCGTGCAGTATAGGCATAAAATTTTGATCCAAAATTCTACTGCAAAGCTGCGATAAAACAGACATAGATCGGGATAGCTCCATATAAAATTTTAAGCTGAAATTATGGCTTGCGTTCCGTTGCGATAAAATTTTGAGCCAAAATTTCATGCTTTAAAATTCCAAAAATCCGCAAACGCGGCAAAAATACGCCATTGCTGCAAACTCTAGTAACTCCAGTGCATTAAAGTTTCTAGCCGAAATTCTGCAATTAAAATTCCGCGCTCTGAAATCTCGCGCTTTAAAATCCCGTAAATTTCCAAATTTCACAAATCCCACACATAAAATTTCAAACCGAAATCCCGCGATCAAAATCCCTCGCCTCAAAATCCCGCAAATCCCGCTCTCAAATCCAAAATTTCGCAAATTTATCAAGCTTTAAATTTTAAAGCTATAAACTTCGCTTCAAATTTTAAGGATCAAAAATGCTAGAACTCCCCTTTGTCGGCGTCGTCGTGGGCTTCATATCGGGCTTTTTCGGTATCGGCGGCGGTACGGTCGTAATGCCCGTGATGATGGCTCTAGGCTACGACGTCAAGACCGCCGCAGGCATCTCGGTGATGCAGATGCTCATCGTCTCGCTTTTCGGCTCGTATCTGAACTACCGTGCGGGCAGACTCCGCCTAGATAGCGGCATCGCGGTGGGGCTCGGAGGGCTGTGCGGCGCGAGCCTATCGGGCTTCATCGTAAAATACTCGCCCGAGATCGTGCTTGAGATCGGTCTTCTACTGACGCTCGCCATCTCATTTCTCAAGCTCTTTAGCACGAACGTAGCAAGCGGTGGCAACGCCGATCCCCACGGCGCGGTGCTGTTTTTCATCGGCTTTGCTATCGGCGCGATCGCGCTTAGCATGGGCGTGGGCGGCGCGGTATTTCTAACGCCCGTATTGGTCGGATTTTTGGGCGTCGATATCAAAAGAGCGGTCTGTATGGGGCTATTTTTTATCGTTTTCGGCTCATTTAGCGCGCTTTTGAGCCTTTCGTACAACGGCCATGTGGATTACGAACGTGGCGCGCTGCTAGCCGTGGGCGGGCTTTTGGGCGTGTATTTCGGCACCTCTCAGGCTCGCCGTGCAAAGCGCGAAACGCAGAAAAAATGGCTGCTAGTCCTTTATGTCGTGCTATTTGCGCTAGCGCTAAAAAAGGTGCTACAGTAGCGCCCGCTGTAGTAGCGCTGCAGCGGGCGCCGCGCTATTGTTTTGCTTTGCGATCGTTCCGCTACAAGCGCGATTTAGGCGCCTGCTACGGGCACGTCAGAGCGATTCTATGTGCGCTGTTTTGCTACGCCACCCTTTTGTGTCTCGTAGTTTTTTGCTTTGCCGTCCTCTTACACTGCGCGCGTTTGATCGCCGTTTTGCGGCGGCGCATAAAACGTCGCGTTTCGTCGCGCAAGTAAATTTTAAAACGAAATTTCAAAAAGCGCGAGTAAATTTTAAAAACGGAATTTTAACTAATCGCGTTAAAATAGCGAAGTCGCACATCTTTCGTCCTATGGAGGCTAGATGGCGAAATAAAATTTACGAATTTTAAAAGGACTTGGATTGACGAACTTGATTTTAGCAGGGCTAGGCGGCTGTGTAGGCGTGATGGCGCGAGTAGGCTTAAGCGGAGCGATCGCGCGCGCAATGGATCGCGCCGGATTTTGGAGTGCGTTTCCGATCGCTACTTTTTGCGTGAATGCGCTGGGAAGCCTGCTGATAGGGTTTTTGCTCGCACTAAATTTAACGCAGAGCCTGCGGGTATTTTTTATCGCAGGCGCGCTGGGCGGCTTTACGACATTTTCTACGTTCAGCTACGATACGCTGCAATTATTGCTGGCGCGAGAATTTGCTATCGGTGTGCTAAACGCGGTCTTAAGCGTATGCGCCTGTATGCTTTTTTGCTACGCTGGGCTGCTCGCGGGCAGAGCGCTTGCAGGCTAGCCGTGGAGCACGTGAGCTTTAAATTTAAATCGCCTCTATGTTTGCGCTTTTAAATCAAAATTTATTGAAAGTGCCTGCGCTACGGAATTTTATCGCGCGCATGTGCTGCAAAATCTGCGAGCGATGGGCACAATTCCACATGCCGTGCAGTTTTGCGAAAGGGCGCGCAGCAAGTAGTTTCGCAAAGTGCAATATCAAGCAGGAATTATAAGGCGAGCAAATCGTAAGACGAGCGAAAAGTAAAGCGAGCGAGAGGGATTGTAGCTAAATAATGGTGCTCGGCGTCGGGCAGGCTGGCAAAATCCAGATAAATTTGAAATTTGCGTGCATTCTCTGCGTATCTTGTTTGCCGCAGCTTTGTAAAATTTCGCTGTCTTGGCGCGGATAAAATAAACCTAAGCCGTGCGATAAATTTGAAAAGCTCCGCGGGCAAATTTTAAAGCTTGAAGCTTAGAATTTTAAAATTCTCACGTAAATTTTAGAAGCTAAATTAAAGCGCGCCGAAATCACGATCTTATGTGTCAAATCCTGCAGCGCTATCTTAGATTTATCGCAAGCGGCTGCGAGCCCTCTTAATTTCATTTCTGCAAATTTCATTGACCTGTTCGCCCTCGCTATTTCGCAAGATAACCTCGTAGTCCGTGATTTTACGACCTTTGTTATACCCCTCGATATATCTGAATCTCGATAAAACTATTTTAAAGG
>ERZ773100.475-NODE-475-length-20588-cov-80.348512_pt1 | contig 20588 bp, 21 predicted proteins | sample MGYA00511119_ERZ773100 | MGnify/ENA primary metagenome ERZ773100 (study PRJEB29015, sample SAMEA2738000) | human oral metagenome | biome: human oral; feature: human-associated habitat; material: dental | place: China | collected 2111 ...
AGGAAATATTTTTGACGCACCTTTAGATACAGTTATACTTACAAAATATGCTTCTTTAAACAGTATTGATAAAGTAGGAATAATAATGTCGATGAGTGGAATTGGTTCACTATTATCTTCCGTTTTAATAGGATTTGCTTCAAAAGATAATAAAGTATTTACAATTTTAATGAGGTTCTCATCAGTTGGTTTGTCAATTAGCGGATTACTACTTATAATGGTAGATAATTATTATATGTTTATTCTTATTTTTTTATTGATATATCTTTCAATGGGCATTAGAACTATTTATATAATTACATTAAGACAAATTGAAACACCAAAAGAAATTTTAGGAAGCGTTAATACTTTTTTCAAATATGTAGCCTTTGGGATTTCTCCAATTTCGATTTGGTTTTTCAGTCAACTTTCTAGGTACTTTTCTAATGAGGACTTATTAAACATTATTGGCATTGGTTTTTTAGTTGCTGGTTTGATTTCATTTGTTTCACTTAGTCCAAATGGTAAATTAACATTAAAAGAAAAATCATAGAGTATTTTTTGCATTAAAATCTTGAAAGGAGCTATATGTCAAAATATGGAATAATGTTACCAATCTCATCAAATGGACATCATTCAGATATTGAAATACTATCATCAATTGATAATGATCGAATTGATAGTATTTGGGTTAGAGACTTACCTATCGCCGAATATAGGGATAAAGATGAAGGAAGCTGCTTAGATCCTTTTCTCTTTTTGAATGAACTTTCATCAATTTTCTGTAATAAATTTATTTTAGGATTAGCAGTAATAAATACTTCATTTAGGAACCCAGAAAATACTATTAGAGAAATATTATCTATGTTAGAGTTGAAAGAAAAGTCTAAATTTATTTTTGGGGTAGGAGAGGGAGAGAAAAAAGAAGTATTTGAATTACTTGGTATAGATTATGATAACAAGAAATTGTTATTTGAAAAATGGCTTAAGAGGTACGAGGCATACTATCAAAATCAAGTATCTGGTTTATCACGTATAGAAAACAAAACATATATGAAATGGCTTAAAGATATTAAAATACCTAAATTGACAGTTTCTACCCGAAATATTGACTTACTTCAAAAATATAAAGATATTATTGAGAGAAATATAATCTGGTACAGTCAGCCTAATACAATTTCAGAGATAAAAAAAAGTTTTCCAGATATAGAATTGAATATGTTCCTGAGAATTAATCTAGTCTCAAAAGACAATACATTGAAATTTGATGATAAAGATGGAATAATTGTTGTGTCTCCTGATAAATTAAGAAAACTTTCTGAAGAATATTTAATACTTGGTGTAGATAGATTACTACTTTCTTTAGAAAATCAAAGTGCATCAAGCAGTTTACTAAATAGGATATAAAAATGGAAAATTATTTCTTGGAATATATAATCGATCGTAAAACAAATACTAAGTTTGAAGAGCTAAGTGAATTATCATCTGATTTTTTTTATGATTTAAGTTTAGATTTTATCAATAGTCTAAAAGACAATGAATTCAATAGAATTGTGCATAAAAATCTAATTAATGAAAAATTGAAAGTAGAATATGTTAGTAAGTACTCTGATATAAATAAAAGATTGAAAAAAAATAAAACGATTGATTTAAATAAACTTGACTTGAATAATTCAGCTGAGTTAAAGCGATTAGTTGAAGGTTATAACTTATATATTGTTCAAAGATACTTTCTAAAAGCAAAATACAAAACATTATTTGAGGAACAGGATCAAATAATGAATGAAAAACTCATAACTTCTGAAGCATTTAAGAATTTGAATCTTTTATTACCATTAATAAGTACTAATCTAGAGAATGTTTTAGAAAAATTTAATACTGACAGATTGAAAGATAAGAGAACTAGAAAATTATTTGAGACAATGCTAAAAATATTGGTTCGAGGAGCGACCAAAACTACTCCATTTAGTTCATATGCTTCTATTTCATTGATTAAGAACAATAACATTGTTGAACATAAAGATAATATTTCAAAAGTTGAAATTAATTTTGTAATCTTAAAAGTGATATTTAATGCTCTATTGAAAAACAGACGTTTTAGGAAACATGTGAGTTATAGAGTTTCTTTTTTTAATATAGGAAAAGATTCAATAAATATTTTATTACAAACTACTAATTTAGTCGCTGAAAGAATTGTAAATAACGTAGATACATTCAAAACATTTAGTAATAATTTTTTTTATGAAATACTTTTAAAACAATTGGATAAAAAGAGCTTTAAGTTCTTAGATTTTTTTGAGTCAATTCAATCAGTTTGTAAAGAATCTAAAATTGAGTTATCGTTAGAAGAAATAGATAATGTATTTGATTCTTTTGTTGAAACTGGTATAATAGTTCCGGATTTAAACTTGGATGAAAGTAAAAAAGATGTATTTAAGGAATTTTATAATAAAATTTCTTATCTTGGAGAGAATGAGAGTATTATACAAGAAGTCCAAATTATCGTAAAGAAAATAGAAAATTTAGTTAAAAAATTTAGTTGTGATGATTATACAAAAAGATTTTATTATCTAAAAAGAATAAAGTCTTATTTGAAGCTCTTAGAGGTTCTCTTAGAAATTAAAATTAATAGTAATACTTTGGTATACGAGGATGATTTACATTATGAAATCACTCCTGGGCTCAGTACTATTGATAATGAAACACTTTTGCTTTTACAAAATTATTTTATTATATTTGATTGGATGTTAGATGCTAGAATTTTGTTTGCTCAAGAATTTTTTAAAAAGTATTCTACAAATGAAATCAAAGGTAATAATGTTGAAATTTATAAACTATTTGGTAGGATTTTAGAGGAGATGCATTTTATTGAATCAGATAGTAGAGATTTAGAAGTAATAAGAGTTGCTCGAAAATCCTTTTTTAATAAAGTGAATGACATTATCAAATCTGGGTCAGAAGAAGTAGATATAAAAGACTTTATTCATTCTGAGTTAAAGTTTTTTGGAAAAATTACTTCGAAATTCACTAATTCATCAACATTTTTTTTACAAGAAAATGTTGATGAATTAGTTATCAATAAAATTTCTAGAGGTTACTTAACAAAATTTACTAGATATTTTAAATATTATAATATTGATGAGCATTTCCTAGCTAAATATCTACAGAATTCATTAAAGAATAATTTAGTTGAAATACGTGAAAGCTTCGGTAGTAACTTAGGTGTACACCATCCAATTTTAAGATCAAGACTCTTGTTAGATACTACGGAGAGGTTGGATAGTGATGGAAAAGGTAATACTATAAAAACTGAAGATTTAATATTTAAGTATAGTGCAAAATCAGAAATGGTTGACATATTTTATCAAGGAGAACCAATTTTTCCTTTATATATGAGTTCAGTTGCAAATGAATTATTACCAATTCAACTTCAATTCTTTAATTCATATCAAACCTCTGCGGTATTTGATTTAAATCTGATTAATATTTATAAGTTGGATGATAATCCTAATCAAGGAGAACGCTTAGTCCTATCTAAAATACCTAAAGTAAAATGTGGAAACGTTGTCTTGATACGAAAATCTTATATAATAATGAGTATATTTAATTTATTACTTCCTATTGAAGAATTGTACTTAGAAATAATAAAGAAATTTGATGATGAAGGACTTCCTAAGCGCTTCTTTGTAAAAAAGATATTGAATAACTACTACCAAGTTAATCAAGATGAGCGAAATAATGTAAAATCATTTTATATCGACCTCGCTTCAATTAAATTATTTAAAATATTTGTTAAATATATTACTAAGCATGATATTTTGCTGTTAGAGGAGGTTTATCCTCAGTTTGATAACATATACACTCATGAGATTCAATTGGAAAATACTATAATTTTTCCAAAAGTTTAATATTTCCCAATTTGTAAAGGAGAAGCAAATGAACTATGTTTTGTTTTTAAGAGGTATTAATTTAGGTAAACAGAATAAAGTTAATATGATAATTTTGAAAAAACAGTTGTCAGATTTGGGATTTCTGAACGTAGTTAGCTATCTTAATACTGGTAACATACTATTTGAAACTGATAAACAAGAAAAGGAAATCGAAAGTTTGATTTCTGAACTATTCAGAACATCATATTCATTTGATATTCCTTTTGTAATAATTTCATCCAATAACCTCTTGAAGGACTTTGAGAAGTTACCTAACTGGTGGTGGAATAAAAATTCTTATCGTAGGGATGCACTCTTTTATTTAAGAGATATAAATCGCAAAATAATTACAGAAATAGTTGAAAATCAATGGGATGAACAAGAAAATAATTACTTTTTAGGTGAGACTGCCTTATTTATGATTTCTAATACAAAGGAAGAATATCAGTTATCAGCTCATTCAAAAAAAATAATGAATAGTCCATTTAACAAGCTTGTGACATTGAGAAATTCTAATACATTTGATAGTGTTATTAAGTTATTAAATGAAAGATTGAGTAAATGAGTATTAAAGATTTCTATTGAATAGATGTATAATTTAGATGTGTCATAAGTAGTAATAATTATTGGTCTAGTGTAACTCAATATATGGTCTAAGGATCTAAATTTTCTAGGAATCAACTGAAAACCATTGATTTATTAAATATTTTTTACCCATTGTGCTAGTTAATTTTTGCTAAAATAAAAAACTTTTCGTATCATAAACTCAAAACAACGACGAGTATCATAAACTCAAAACAACGACGAAATGAAGGAATGATGTGCAAAACCAACACTATTATCTCGCAAATCCTAACCAAAAACAAGTCATTTTTTCAAAAATTTTACTAAAAATATCTACTCTTTATGAGCGTTTTGTACCATCATCGGTTAGAAATCGTCGTAATGTACACATACAAAAGCAACCCGATGTCGTTATTATAGCGAGTTATATATGGGCTATTCAGGAAGAATTTCGCACGGTAAGTGATATTTACCGATCTATTCGTCATAATCTATTCCTTGATAATTTTCTAGAACGCTCCCGATTTTGTCGTATTTGTCAGAATCTCGCTCAGAGCATTCAACGTATGCGCTATTTTATGATCTTAGATCTTTGTCAAACTTGCTCTTTTGGCTTGATTGATAGCTTCCCTTGTGCTTTGTGTCAACCCATTCGCAATTTGCGAGCAACACTTATATCAGAAGTAGCCGATATTGGCTACAATGCCACCAAAAAAAATACATTATTATAGGTTGAAATTTTCAGTCCGTGTCAGCGATAATGGCTTTCCCCTTGATTATGTAGTAACACCAGCATCAGTTTATGATGGTGATGTCGCTTTAGAACTCCTTAACAATAGTCCTAAGTCACTCATCTATGGTGATAAAGGTTATGTGGATAAGGCAACAAAAGCGGAGCTGGCACAGTATGACATCGCATTGATTTCTTAGTTAAGAAAAATATGACGGGATATTCATGGTTTGTCAATTATTGAATTAGCCGTTTGAGAAAGCCTATAGAGACTGTATTTTCAAGTTTAGAGAAGTTTGGAATTGAGTCTTTACGCTGTCGCAACATGTAGGCACTTAAATTTAAAACAGAGGCAATACTACTTACTTATTCTCTTATGCTTGAAGATAGTCAAAATAAGTTCGGCATAAGTTTGAAATATTCACTTGCCTATGCTTGATTAACTAGCACAAAGGGTAATATTTATATTTTTTAACTCGTGGTGCTAGTTGATTTCAAAATATCTCAATTATAAGCCATTGTGATTTGTTCAATTCTCAATTGTAGTCCTATAATACTTCTCGTCAACGTATGCTCAATATTAAATAGCGAAAAAAGTTCTGAAAAATGTGTTTCTATTGTTCTCCTCATGACAAGTAATTTCCAGTGATTATGTTGTTCTGCACCGACCATGTTTTGACGTAAAGGTGTCCATAAGTGATAGCCTTACTTTTCTAATGTATCTTTTAATTCCTGACTGAGAGAACCTAAATCAGCGAGGATAGCAGATTGTCTACAGCCTTCTAGCAACTCATTAGCGACTTTGATATCGTGAACAGAGGCTTGTGTCACAACATAGTTGAGAATAAAATCCGACAAAGTGACCAGCATATGGACTTTAAAACCATAGAACCAACGTTTTTTAGCGGCATTATACCCAATATCAGCGAAGCTATTGAAAATCTTTATCTTATGATTGCGAGCAGGTTGGCAAAGTGGCAATGGAAAACTGTCTATAATCACAATGGTATCTGGTGAGATTTTCCTATTCATGGCTTTTCGAATGAGTTGAACCAACCAAATCAATTGTTTTGTCCGTCTGTTAAATCGGCTTCTTTCTAGTAAGTTGCCACCAATGAAAAATTGGCAAATTCTATAAAAATGGCGTTGTGAGGTTATTCCTAACTCAGCTTGAAATAGCAATAAAACAAGAAGGGACTCATCTGAAACTTTGGCTAAACCGATATTACGTCGATGTTTCAACGAATCGGGACAGTAATGGCGATAAAACTGAGAGCATATTTGCTATAATTATTTTACATCCCATTGTAAATGATGATATTTAGCAGTATACTGTAAGTGGGTCATTAGGACTTCCTCCTGTTTGTTTCGTCACATACAGTATAGTCCTTTTGGGCTTTTTATTTTCCTTTGAAATCAACTAGTACCACGAGTATTTTTTAGTATTTTTGTATGGCCTTCTAAATAATAATTACAATGTATTAGGTTGTGAAAGGTTATCAAAGAGTATGTAAAAGTATGATTTATTTTGTGAAAATTTCAATAATTTTTATAGTAATTTTGAAAGAGTTTTTAAGTTTTTCGAATAATCCAATATACAAGGGCACAATCTATGTGTCTTTTTTATTTCACTTAAGATTTTAAATTTCTCTATGCACATTTTGCATAAAATTTATACTTTAGCGTTCCATAAATTACAATAAGATTAAGAGGATTGTTAATGTATATTAGATTAAGGAATTTAAGAGAAGACAGAGATTTATCACAGAATCAAGTGGCAACGTATCTTCATTGTTCACAGTCTGCTTACTCGAGAATTGAGAGTGGTAGGCAAGATATCCCTACTGTATTTTTGAAACGTTTAGCAAAATTATATCAAGTGACTACTGATTATATTTTGGAGATGGATAAATTCAACAATTGATAATCTTCAGACCATTGACAATTGAATAAACTGAGGTGGGACTTTCTTATTTGTCGAGCAAGTAGTTTGATACGCGACGATATGAGCGATAACTATTAAACAAAAAATAGGTTGGTCACCTATCTGCCATGATGACAAATAATTATAATGATACTTCTGAACGTTCAGGCTGCCAGCGTAAAAGGACAGCGGGTGAAATGCCCATGAATGATTTAACCAATCATACCCACGGAGGAAATGATAGAGTATCACGTTATCAGGAGGAAAAATTTTGGAACAAACAGTTGTAAAATATAGTCTGCAGTTATCAATGCTTAATTTTTTATACTCTAAAGAATTATTGTCTAAAAATGAATATGAAAAAATTAGAAAAAGACTGCGTATTAAGTACACAAAATAGCTGACCTTTTTATTAGAACGCGGTAATATAGAATCAAAAGGAGGGGTTTCAGTATGAAAACAAATAATGTTGAAATAATAAAAGCTGATTCTTTAGTTCGACGTAGAGGTGTCAATGTAGAAAGACATTTAAAAAGGGTTGCTGCTTATTGCCGAGTGAGTTCTGATAGCGAGGACCAGAAGAACAGTTATGAATCTCAGGTGAGACATTATAAAGATTACATCTCTCAGCGGTCGGATTGGGAGCTGGCAGGTATCTATGCAGATGAAGGTATATCCGGAACACAAGTAGGAAAGAGACAAGATTTTCAACGATTAATAAATGATTGTGTAAATGGAGAAATAGATTACATTGTCACAAAAGCAATTGCCAGATTTGCAAGAAACACCTTAGATACTTTGAAGTATGTCAGAATGTTAAAGGATATGCAAATTGGAGTTTATTTTGAGGAAGAGAACATAGATACCCTTACTATGGATGGAGAACTACTTCTAACCATTCTTAGCTCTGTTGCACAGCAAGAAGTAGAAAATACATCTGCACATGTGAAAAAGGGATTAAAAATGAAGATGCAACGTGGTGAACTGATAGGGTTTCAAGGGTGCTTGGGGTATGACTATGATGTAGAAACCAAGCAACTTTCTATCAATAAAAAAGAAGCAGAAATAGTTCGTTATATCTTTGAAAGGTACTTAGAAGGTATTGGAGGGAAAGTTATAGCAAGGGAACTTGATGAACTAGGTTACAAATCTCCGAGAGGATTAGATCATTGGAATGATACAACAGTCTTAGGAATCATAAAGAATGAAAAATATAAGGGAGATATTCTAATGGGCAAAACTTTTACAGTTGACCCAATAAGCAAGAGACGTTTGAGTAATTTTGGTGAAGAAGATAAGTACTATATCAAAGATAATCATGAACCTATAGTATCTAAAGAGGACTTTGAGAAAGCTCAGGAGATTAGGTTGCGTAGGGCAGGAAATAAAAAGACTGCTGCAAATGTAAATGGAAAACGTGAACGCTATTCAAAAATGTATGCTTTCAGTAGTATGTTGGAATGTGGCTTTTGTGGTTCAATATTATCTAGAAGAAGTTGGCACTGCCGTTCAGATTATCGCAAAGTTGTATGGCACTGTGTTACATCGATAAAGAAAGGAAAGAAATTTTGTAAGCATAGTAAAGGATTAGAAGAGCTCGCTATTGAGGGAGCTTTCATGGAAGCTTACAGACAGCTCTATCATTCGAATGAAAATATAGTGTCAGACTTACTTGAAACGATTGAATCTGAGTTGAATGACAATAGCCTCAGCAAAGAACTGAAAAAAATAACTAATAAACTTCGTACATTACTAAAAAAAGAGGAGAATCTTGTAAATTTAAGACTAGAAGGGAAGATTAGTGATTCCATTTATAATGAAAAATACACTGAAATTTCTTCAGAAAAAGAGTATCTTTCAGAAGAAAAAGTAAATGTTGAAACAACTTTGAAGTCAGAAATTGATGTAAAGAAAAGACTAACTGAGTTTAAACAGTTACTATCTTCACAGAAATTACTCACCGAGTTTGATCGTACGGTTTTTGAGAGTATTGTTGATAAAATTATTGTAGGAGGTGTTAATAGTGATGGGGAAATAGACCCTGCAATGTTAACCATAATTTTCAAAACAGGAGAAACTCAAAATAAGGATGGCAAACAATTCAAAAGTAAACGTAAAGATGCTAAACTAGAATCAGATAAATTGTGTCCTCAAAACAGTGACGAGGATAAAAAATTGTATTCTCAAGTAACAGACAACACATATTGAGTGTGTAGCTTTGCTCGTAAAGGTCTAGAAACCTTGTAACAAAAGGGATAATCAAAAGCCTTGATTGCATGGCTTTTTGTATCGAGGTGCGGAAGTATCAGAGTGAGAATACAAGTTGAGTATCTTGATGTTATAGCCTGATAGGCTGTCAATCTATTTCCATAAACCCTAGGGGGTACGGAGTTGTTACCATAGACTAGGTGTTAACGGGAATAAACGTATCCCCTATTAATGAAACTCAAGCAAGGTTTGATCCAGGGAGATAAGTAGAAGTTAGATGATACAATTTAATCAATAAAATCCTTGAAATTTTAATCTTTCAAGGATTTTATTTAGGGATGTAGATAGATTTCAAGTTATAATGGTACAACATGTCATCGTTCAAAAAATGTAATCGTTAAAATGCTATTAAATCATTAGATAGTTCGAATATACTTAGAGTTTAAATGTTAGCGTTTTCGTGATATAATATCGTAAGAAAAAATTATTGGAGAATCTGAATGAGAAACGATATTCAACCGGCTTTACAAACAATAAAATCTTATTTTGAAAAATCAGAATTTTATATTCCTACCTTTCAGAGACCCTATGCTTGGCAAGTACCACAATGTGAACAACTCATTGAAGATATTAATCTTCATATGGAAAATTTCGATGATAGTTCCCAAGACAATTATTTCTTTGGAGCTGTTCTCATTGCTCAAGAATCTGGAGAAGAGCATGAAGTAACCTTGATTGATGGCCAGCAAAGAACAACGACATTTATGTTACTTCTTAAGGCAATCTTATTGAAGATTGATAAGGAGCTTGAACTTCAACCGACTCTAGATACTGATGCACGCAGATTAGTGAAACGTCTTAATGGTCTTAAAGAGCAGATTGTCACAATGCTTTTCAATGTTTCAGATGACGAAAAAGATGATTTCGTTGATGGACTGTATTATCCTGGCGATGATAGAATAAAGTATCTAAATCATTCGATTTCAGAAAAATATGCTAGTGAGATGACTACTATCTTGCTAGGTAAAGATTTTATATCTATTAAAGATAGAGTTCACCAAATCTATCGTCGCCAGAAAGACAACCGCTATACTAACTTCTATAAAAACTTTAGATATTTTTACAATATGTGTAACGAATTGAATGTTTTTACTCTTATCAATTTTGCTAACCACTTTATTGATAATTGCCAAGTGATTACCATTACAAGTTATAATACTGATCAGGCAATAAATATTTTCAATTCTTTAAATGGGACTGGTGTTCCATTGACCCCAATTGAAGTAATCGTATCTAAGACCACCGCAAACGCATCAGATAGGAAAAACTTCGAAAAAAATTGGCAAGAGATTGTACAACGTACAGATTCATCTAGATTAGACTTAAATGCGTTAATTACTCACTATATTTTCGTAAAACTTTCAGAACAAAACAGTGCTGATCGAAGAAATCCTGGTATAAGAGCCTTTTTCTCAAAAAATAAACATCTATTGAATGAAGATGTTCTGTTTACTGCTGAGCTAAATACAATCTTAAATAATTTTGAACGAGTATCTGATACTATCAATGGTCAATTGATAAATAAATTAAACGGTAATTTACAACCTTTTGTTAGTAGTTATTTATTTTTCAGACAAGATAACACATATCTGGAATACTTACTTAGACTTGGAGTTTTGATTGAATTATCTGAACTCTCATATAGCCATAAACTTTTTAAAGGCTTCCTAGAAGAAATTAATCTGATGTACAGTCAAGTCGATTCAATTTCAATTGACGAACTTATTTCAAAAATAAAGAACCATATTCATACTAATTTTGTTTATGAAGACGTTAAACAAACTTTGACTGAAAGTGGAGTTTCAAATTCTATTCTTTATGTAAATGAATTCCTATTTTCATTGGAAAAAGGTATGGACTGTAATTTAAATGGAAATATTGATATTGAACATATTATGCCGCAAAGTGGTTTGAATAGAGAAAATATTATGTCAGATGCTGGACTAGAAAGCCAGGAAGAATTTAGAGATTATGCTGAGAAGCTTGGTAATAAGATTCTCCTTGAATCTGAAATTAATCGTGGAATTGGAGATGCTTGGTTTAGAACAAAAAGAGAGAATACAATCACAAGCGGCCATGGATATATAGGTAGTAAGTTCCCAATAGCTAAATCTCTTGTTAATTATGTAAATGACACTTGGACTAAAACTGACATTGAAGTGGCAACAGAAAAAGCTGCTAAACGAATTGCTGATTTTATTTTTGAATAAACTAGAACGATAGAATTAAGAGGTAAGTTATAATTATGTCATTAAATCAAGTTACTATAGAAATTCCATTAAATATTCAGAAAGGATTAGACTCTGGAATTTATAAACGTTATGCTTCAATAATCAGAAATTCATCCGGCCATATAGTAAAGCATCTAAAAGAAGTAAAGGTAGGAGAACCAGCTCAACAGGTCGTTAAAGGCCTTGCAAAAAATAAATATGTGCTAGTAACAGCTATTGGTGCAACTGTTCTAGCTGTTGGTGGTGTTGGTTATTATGCATTTATTTCAAATAGATATAAGAAGATTGTAAAGAAACTTATAGAAAAGCTAGCAGATTCAAATATCTTTTCTCATTTATCTGAAGTAGCATATTTTGATGAAGTGTGGTCAATCAAAAATACGTAAATTCAAAAGTGGTCCGGCTAAAAGTTAGTCAGACCACTTTTGAAATTTAGTGAACTAATTTTCGTTAACATAAACTATCGACATAGCTTGGACAGTGTAATCCTTTTCGTAACTTTTTTCCTTCTCATAATGATATTGGATAGTATTAACTTTATTTAAAGTAATATTATTTAAGAGCTCATTAATTTTATCAGAAATTTGACTGATATGCCCTTTCAATTTTCTAGCATCTTGAAATTTGTCCAGATAGGTAAGAAATATGAAGAAACGGTTATTATTACAAAACAATCGTTCACCTTGGTATTTATAGTTCCACCATTCCAATATTTTTGTATTCTCAATAGTAGAAATAACGATATGTTTTCTAGCTTCTGTAATTTCAGATAAAAGTTGTGATATCACTGGATCACTATCTTTTTCTTTCAGCTCTTGTATTAATTGGTTTGTTTTCAACCCTCCCATTTTAGGAAGAGATAGTCTCTTTTTATGCGCCTTATAGATATTTTTAATCTTTTCGCTTTCGCTTTTTATATCGGATTCTATTAGGATAAAGCCATCAAATCCATCTGTATTTTCCTGTACCCCTTTTGAGAATAGATTAAAATAGTCATCAAAGATATGTGTTATTTTAAGGTCGAAAGGAATTAATTTATCTTCAATCTTTACAAAAAAGTCAATATTGTGAATTTTTCTAAGCGTAGGTATGACATTGGGATGTTTTACTAATGTTAGTTCAATCAAGTCATTTGCGGTTTGATTATAAAAAGACCAAAGAGCGTAGTTTCGTACCTTTGTTAATAGATTATTGTCAAGTTCATTTTCTAGAATCTGAAACTCTTTTATATTTTTATTTCTAACGAATGATTTTAGCAGAGAATCGACCTTGTCATCTCTGATTCCTGCACTATGAATAGGGATTTGAGACAATATGATGCTATTAAGAAAGCTCAAGTAATGGCTAAAGAAGTCTACAAAGAATTAAACCAATAACGAAAGAAGTCCGCTATCCTATTTAGGATGCGGATTTTTCTTTAGTCTTTTTGATAGAAGCAAGATTCATATCCTTCAGCTCGTAAATTGATGTTTTCCATCCAGTTTGGAGAAATGGACATTTGATTAGATATTTCGTCCAGTTTTTGTGTAGGCAAGCACTCGATGATAATCTCATCGTGAACATGTCCAATGGTCCTGATGAGCCGACCTCTTGAGAAACGATCCAAGATAATGGGGGCGACTAAACGAATTGTTAACTACTCTAATGCAGGTTTCTATCAAGTTTTGTCCGCTGAGAATGGTACAAAACATGGTCTCAATGTTTCAGGACTCGTGTTTGACGAAATTCATGCGCAACCCAATCGCCACCTCTATGATGTCTTAACTAAAGGTTCAGGGGATGCACCGATCAATTTTGAAAGTTTGAAAGGTCGTGAATGTTATGCAGGACTAGACTTGTCTAGTACCTCTGATATCACAGCCTTTGTTTTAGTTTTTCCACCTAGGAATGAACTAGAAAATTACATCATTCTACCCTATTTCTGGTTACCAAAAGATACTCTTGAACTTCGTTGCCGTAGAAAATCATGTTTTGTATGATGTGTGGGAACGGCAAGGTTATCTAAAGACGACAGAGGGTAATGTAGTTCATTAAGGAATTATCAAAGCTATACAATATAAAAGAAATCGCCTATGATAGATGGAATGCCACACAAATGGTGCAGAATTTAGAAGATATGGGGCTGACGATGATTCCTTTTGGTCAGGGGTACAAGGATATGAGTCCACCGTCAAAGGAATTATTCAAACTAATGATGGAAGGTCGTATCCAACATGGAGGACAACCAGTTCTAAAATGGATGTCGCAAAACGTAGTCATGCGCCAAGACCCTGCAGGCAATATCAAACCAGATAAGGGGAAATCAATTGAAAAAATCGATGGAATTGTTGCTTTTATAATGGGGATTGATAGATATATTCGACACCAAAATAATGATAGTAGTATCTATGATGAGAGAGGGATACTGAGCTTTAAAAAAAAAACAAGAGATAAATTTATTTATTTATCTCTTGACTTTGAGTTTTTTTCATGATAAAATATTTTTAGAGATAAAAACTTAAAAATTATCTCTTAGAAAGAGGGTAACTTTATGATTAAAGATTATAAAAAGTTATCAAGAAAGACTGTCATTGACCTTGGAAAATCTATGATAATAGCCGCATTAGAATCCAAAGGTTACTCAGTTAATTTTGAAGGTCCGTATTTACGAGCTCATCTTAATGATGACGATAATGATTTACTTATTTATTGTGCAAGTAAAGAGTTTTCACGAAAAACAAAACGTGAGACAACTCAATTTAAGGTTGAAGACAGTGCAATTAATAAATTGAAGAATTATGCTGATGAATCTCAAGATGTTTTTAATTTGTGTATCGCATATTCACTAATCAAGTATCAAATTACAGACCTTGAAGTAGCTATTCTTCCAGTTCAGGCAATTGAAAATAATGCTGAAGTTGGTGGTGTATATTCAAGAAGTAGTGAAAAATATTACTACAACTATGATGCAATAAAAAATGATGAATTGCCTCCTGGTGGGATACTCAGGATTTTGTGGAGTTCATCAGGATTAATGTAAAAAAGCATAACCTGCCTATCAAAAGCAGAGTGGATTTCATTTAAGTAAATCCCAGTTTGTCGAGGGAATATCTTTTAACGATAATCTTGTACTATCGTTAAAAGGTTTATAGACATTTTTTTACATACATACAGGTTCACTTGACATACTTAGTGTTTACTCGTTTCCTGAGGAGGAGGTGTAACTGCTTGTACGAGCAGATTTTTCAGCTAAGTAGAAGAGATATTCCTCTCATGGACAACAGCGAATTGCTGAGTGTGCAACTTTGCTCGTGAAACCCTAGAAATCTTTTAGCGAAAGTTTTTTAAGTCTTGAATTGTGCACTTAATTTAACAATTCAAGATATAAATAATGCCTATAAAGTAAGATTTTTTAATATTGATTCCGATTAGAGAATTGGATTTATATTATTCAACAAAAGAATAACCATGTCGCCCTACTAACGTTAAGGAGAAATATTTATGCCTGATTTTGCTAAAATAGATAAAAAGTCTGTATATACTACAATCATTGGTTTGTTTCTAATGGCAGTATTGTCTTTGACAAAGATAATACCGGAACTTTCTTTATCAGGTCTCACTGTACTGATTGGTATTCTCTTTTTCTTTGTTCTTGAATATTTAGAGAAAAAATCACATATAGAATCAGGCTTGCGCTTTAAATCATTTTTCGATGATCTGAAAAAACAAGGGGTAATTATTTTGGTTTTACTCCCGATAGGAACCGCTGTAGCAACGTTAATTATTGGCGATTTGGTATTTAAGGGTGCATTCACCAGTCATATTGTTGGAAGAACGGATTCTATGTTATCTTTTGATAAAATGCCACTACTTATGGTTCAAGTAATAATTGCGGCTTTAGGAGAAGAAATCGCATGGCGAGGTTTCTTTCTTGGTAAGTCAATGACAATTCTTCCATTCTGGCTTTGTGCTATTGTGTCATCTTTATTGTTTGCAGTAGCCCATATTGCTAGTGGAAGTTTTGAACTTGTTAGTTATGATGTTTTGATGATTTTTATTGATAGTATCATCTATTCCGTTATTTATAAAAAGACTAAAAATTGTTTGATTACAACTTTATCGCATATTCTAGCCAATACAACAGGTATTGTTTTTCTAATGTTTCATATGTAAAATATCTACTTAACTATGGACTTCACTCTAGGATAGAGATGATAACTGTCGCGTACATTTCTTGCGTAATATGGTTCATGTAAGTATAGAGTAAGCTTCTTAAAAAATCTAAAATTAGTAAAAGCCTTGACCTCAAGGCTTTTTACTATGTACCCAAACAATACCTTGCAATCATTTTTTTAAAGTGATATACTAGGACTACGTTTTGAAATCGTTTGCATAAAATCGCAATGAGTTTATAATGAGAAATCTAGGAGAGAAAATATGGAATTGTCAGCTATTTACCACAGACCAGAGTCGGAGTATGCTTATCCTTATAAGGATAAGACAATGCACATTCGCATTCGGACGAAAAGGGGAGATATTGAGAATATTACCTTGCACTATGGAGATCCTTTTATTTTTATGGAGGAGCATTATGAGGATAGCAAGGAAATGGTCAAAGTCACCTCCGATGCTTTGTTTGATTATTGGCAGGTGGAGATTTCAGTCGGTTACGCGCGACTCCAGTATCTCTTTGAGATTAAGGATAAGCAAGGCCAGAGTATCCTGTATGGCGATAAGGGTGGTGTTGAAAACACGCTAGAAAACCTTCATTACGAAGGAAACGGCTTTAAAGTTCCTTATATCCATGAGATTGATGCTTGCCATGTTCCGGACTGGGTAGCAGAGACGGTTTGGTATCAGATTTTCCCAGAACGATTTGCAAATGGAAACCCTGCTCTTTCGCCAGAAGGAGCTCTAGCTTGGGATTCGTTGATTACGCCTAAAAGTGAAGATTTTTTTGGTGGTGATTTACAGGGCATTATTGACCATCTAGATTACTTGCAAGATTTGGGTATTACAGGACTTTATCTCTGTCCAATCTTTGAGTCGCCGAGCAATCACAAGTACAATACGACGGATTATTTCGAAATTGACCGTCATTTTGGAGACAAGGAAACCTTCCGTCAACTGGTGGAGCAAGCCCATCAGAGAGGCATGAAAATCATGCTGGACGCTGTTTTTAACCATATTGGAGACCAATCTCCACAGTGGCAGGATGTTCTCAAACATGGAGAAAATTCTGTTTATAAAGACTGGTTCCATGTTCAAGAGTTCCCAGTGACCAAGGATAAGCTTGCAAATCCAAGAAAGCTCCCTTACCATACCTTTGCCTTTGAGAGTTATATGCCAAAGTTAAATACAGCAAATCCTCAAGTGAGGGACTATTTGTTGAGCGTTGCGACCTACTGGATTGAGCATTTTGACATCGATGCTTGGCGCTTGGATGTGGCCAATGAAGTCGACCACCAATTTTGGCGAGATTTCCGTAAGGCTGTCTTGGCTAAAAAACCTGACCTTTATATTCTTGGAGAAGTTTGGCATACCTCTCAGCCTTGGCTCAATGGCGACGAGTTTCACGCGGTCATGAATTATCCTCTCTCTGATAGTATTAAGGATTATTTTTTGCGTAGGGTCAAGAAGACCAGTCAATTTATCGATGAAATCAATGGTCAATCTATGTATTATAGACAGCAGATTTCGGAAGTAATGTTCAATCTTCTTGATTCGCACGATACGGAGCGCATTTTGGCTACTGCCAAAGGTGATACCCAGCTTGTTAAGTCTGCTCTTGCCTGCCTCTTTTTACAAAGGGGAACACCGTGTTTTTACTATGGAACCGAGCTAGAATTAGACGGAGGGCCAGACCCAGATTGTCGTCGTGTTATGCCTTGGGACCGTGTTTCCGACAGTAATGACATGCTTAATTTCATGAAGAAGTTGATTCAGCTTCGTAAGGGAGTTGCGGACATTATTCAGCATGGGAAATATGGTCCAGAAGAAATCAAGCCGGATGTGCTATCTCTGGAATGGAATTATGATGGACAAAAGGTCCAAGCTATTTTTAACCAATCCAAGGAAAGTCACTTTTTAGACAGTGATTATGCAACTTTAGCAAGTCATTGCCAAGTATCGGACGGGCAGCTTCTTATCTTGCCAAAAGGCTTTGTAATCTTTGCGGAAGATTTGCAAACTGAGGCAAATTAATTTTTGGAAATTTGACTTAAGTATTTGTCAGGGTTACTCAAATTTCAAAAAACCAATCTAAGAGCAGTCTATTTAAGAAGAGCAAGTAACTTACTAGAAAGGAGGAGTTCAGAATGGAATTAAAAGATTTTACCGAAAAAGAGCAGGAGCAAATCAAAGAGGGGCTTAGTACAGCTGTCATTAGCGATAAGGAAGCTGCTAAAAAGATTTTGGACCTTGTGCCACAAGAATGGCTTAAGCGAATTCCTTTCCTTGTGAGAGGGCATGCAACGACCAAGACGGTTGAGCGAGTTGCCAAGCAATACCCCGAACTTTACGCTGTGGCCAAGCAAGCAGGAGAGCTTCCTGAAAAGGAGCGTGAAGAATTGCGCGCCATCATGACAGCTATCTTCGAAGAAAAGATGAACAAGCACAAGATTAAGTAGACTTACCAGTTTATAGCGAGTCCCTTTTTTAAGTTGGCTACTCTACATTATTCCTCTATTCATAAATCAAAGTGACTGCAGTTGATAAAGGTGCAGTCATTTTTTTGCTTAGGGGAAATAGCTCCATTTGGGGTTACGTTTGGTTTATAAAGTTGCTCTTTCAATTCAAATGTGATTTCAAGAACAAGGAAGTTTTTGTTCAAATTGACTTTTCCTTTCTGTTTTCCAGTATTTCTTGATATAATAACAAGAGGAATTATTTGAAGATGAATATAGTAAAAATGTAAAAAGGACGAAAGAATGAAGAAAGTAAAAAAGATTATCTTGATAAGTGCCTGCACTTTGGCAATTCTTGGCTTAGCCGCATGTGGGAAGGCACAAAAGCAATCAAACGGCGCTCAAGAAAATTCAACAGTTAGACAGTCAAGCTCGGAAAAATATCCATGGAAGGCGACTTATTCAAATCTAAATAATCAAAAAAGTGTCGAAGAAGTTAAGAATTTACTGGCTACCGACTTGGATAAAGACAGTGTCGATAACTTTGTCAATCTAGTCAATGACTACAACGGTCTTGTTGGCTCGACTGGATTAAGGGGCGATTTCACTAAATTTACCAAAACCGAATATGATGTGGAAAAAATCAATCCTCTCTGGCAGGCAAAGAAGGGCGATTTTATCGGAACAAATTGTCGGATCAATACTTATACCTTGCTGAAGAATAGCATCGAAATCCCTCAAATAGCAAAGGACGACGAACTCTTGTTTATAGATAATGATTCGATTGACAAGGGTAAGCTCTTTGATGCCAAGGATAAGGAAGAATTTAATATCCTGTTTTCAAGAGTCAAGACTGAAGCGACTCAAGATGTCAAGGTACATGCTAAGAAGATGGAAGAATACTTCAAACAGTTTAAGTTTAACGAAAAGGCTCGGATGCTCTCCGTCATCGTCCACGACAATCTTGACGGTGACTCTCTCTTTGTAGGGCATGTCGGCGTCTTGGTTCCAGATAAAGACGGATATTTATTTGTCGAAAAGCTGACCTTTGAAGAGCCATACCAGGCTATCAAGTTTGCGACCAAGGAAGATGTCTACAAATACTTGCAGACAAAATATAAGGACTACACAGGAGAAGGACTGGCCAAGCCCTTTATCATGGACAATGATAAGTGGGTAGAGGGGAAATAGAATTTCGAGTTAGTTAAGTTTTATGGAAACTCTAGTTAAGGGAAGGACATAAAAATGGATAAAAAACAGACATATTTTTCGATTGCCCTTATTCTTATCGGTTTTTTACTTGTGGAATCAAGTATCTATATCATACCCTATATTGAAGGATTAAAAGAATTAGAAATAGCTGTTTTTGTAATTGGAATTCTTATTTTACTAGGTGTCATCATCTTATTAGCAAAGACTAAGAGGCATCATGATTAAAGAGCAGTACTTACGAATAAAAGATTTAGACATTATTTTATGGGAATTTATTGGTCATCGATTAGAAGAATTATCCGTTTTGATTTTGCAAAGAATATGTAAATACCATGCTTAAAAAGGTGAACCAATCCTGATGATACAAGGGAAGCCTGAGACAGCTGGGAAAAGTATCCCGCTGGTTCAGGTTTCCTTTTTTCACTTATGCTCTGAAGGATGTGGCAGATGAAGCAGATTACTTCGTCTTTTTTTCTTTTTGTGTTAAGCTAAGATTAGCAAACTGAAAGGGTTTTCGAATGTATCTAGCAGACTTAATGGAAAAGAGTGAAGCGGGGCAGTTTATTGTCCTGTCCTATTTACAGCAACATTCTACATCCAGTTTGAAGGACGTCATGTCAGAAACCGGCTTCTCGAAAGCAACCTCGACCAAGTACATTAGCTTGATTAACGACAAGGCAGCGGACCATCATGCAGCCTTATCCATCCAGCTTCAGGACGAAACGCTCAGTCTGTCCATCGGACCGGATACCAAGGGACGGGACATTCGCAGATTCTTTTTGGGCAATGCTGTCAAATACCAGATTTTAAACTACTTACTCTATCATCAGCAGTTTTTAGCCCATCAATTAGCCCAAGAGCTGATGATTAGTGAAGCAACACTCGGCCGTCATATATCTGGTCTAAATCAGATTTTATCAGAGTTTGAACTATCTATCCAAAACGGCCGCTTGAAAGGACCTGAGCACCAAATCCGCTATTTTTATTTCTGCCTTTTTCGCAAGGTTTGGTCTAGTCAAGATTGGGAAAAAGAACTTCAAAAACCAGAAAGAAGGCAGGAAGTTGCCGTCTTAGAAGAACTCTGTGGAGCTCAGCTCTCTCAAGGGCAGCGATTGGACTTGGCCCTTTGGGCACATATTACCCAAC
>ERZ773100.483-NODE-483-length-20333-cov-5.841898_pt1 | contig 20333 bp, 17 predicted proteins | sample MGYA00511119_ERZ773100 | MGnify/ENA primary metagenome ERZ773100 (study PRJEB29015, sample SAMEA2738000) | human oral metagenome | biome: human oral; feature: human-associated habitat; material: dental | place: China | collected 2111 ...
GCCATCAAATCGCAATAAGCCGCGCCGGTGTAACAAGCGAAAAGAAACACATCGCGGGAGGTTTCCATATCCTCGTTCAAACCGTCAAAACACAGCGCCTTTAGCTTGTCTAACGCGTCCTTATCGAGTGCCTTAGGTAATCGGCTATCTCCTTTGTCCACATGCACATTGTCGAACAACAAGGAGTCTGCGACGCCTTCTCGATAGGCCAGTTTACAAACCTTCTTGATAAGGACGATCATGTTATAGCAAGTGCTCTGTTTCAGCCCCACTTCTCCGGTTACATACTGCTCGAATTGCTTGATGAAGTCCTCCATGAGCTGCGAGAAAGCCAAATCGGAAGCGTTGTACTTCGTCCGAATAAACTGCTGCAATTGCACTCTTGTCTGACGGTACGCGGCCAAAGAATTTTCCCTGATGTCTACACCGACACGATCCTTCATGTCCTCGATCAGGCCGTCGAACCGTTCCAATAGCATGGTTCGACTCTGCACGCTGCCCTGGAAATGTTCCTTGATGTCGATTGCATCAAACGGCGATCCTTTGGCAAGCAGGGACTGATAGGAGGCTTGAACGGCGAAAAGGAGGTTGTCCAACCGCCTATTAACCTCGACCGCCTCGCGACTCTTTCCGTCCATCCGACTTTCGCGTGGGTTCCACAAATCGGGATTGCAGGACAGCTTGCAACTGAACTGTGCGATGGAACGTCCCAGCGTGATGCGTCCCATGATCGGCGCCTTGCCCGACCTGTCACGACTGCTCTTTTTGAGGTAGAGCAACACCTTCATTTTCTTGTCATCCATACGCTTTGAAAACTGTGGGCAAAATTACCCGGTTCAAAGCGCCCGTTACCTGTGCAGATTCCTGTATATCAATGCAAAAGAACCATGTGCAAGAAAGGTTCAGTTACCTGCTTTTGCACCATCGTTACCTACCACCAGACAGGGTAACGGTTTGGTAACCGAACTTCTGCCTAAAATCGCACTTTTCTGCCTTTTACGCTCGACGCAATCGGAAGCATATCGACCCCTTTCTGCCTAATTATCAGTCCACTTACTCCGACATCGAGACTTCTGCTTTTGAGGGGAATAGTTGATGACGCATGAGCAACAATAAGCTGGCGTGTGATCAAATTTTGATGACGCGCGAACAAACTTTGATCACACAATTTGCTTTTTACCTGGTGCATGAGGTTACGAATCTCTCGGACTACGCCTCGGCTCTCTCCGGTCACAAAGTAGCTCCCTCGGGATTCGCGTACTTTTGTCCGCGTAACAGAAAAGGGGTGAGCGTAAGCCTCCGCAAATAGAAGTAAGACATGAATAAGCCTACCGTCGAAGTGACTGGCATCTCGCGCAAGGGCCTGATCCTAATGGTGCGGGGAAAAGAATACGCGCTGCCTTACAGCCGGTTCCCGTGGTTCGAACAGGCACGGGTCAGCGACGTGTTCGACGTTGAAATGCGCGGCAGGAGTCGCATTCGATGGGAAGCCTTGGACGTCGACCTCAGCCTATCCATCCTCGAAAACCCGGACGCCTACCCGCTCACCGCCCGATAACCCGACATTCAAACAGAAACAATGGCCAAAACGAAATCAGTCTACGTCTGCTCTCAGTGTGGGGCGGATTCACCCAAATGGGTGGGCAAATGCCCCGCGTGCGGCGCATGGAATACGTATGTGGAGGAGATCGTCCGCACCGAGCCGGCCACCCGACGCGCCGCGGCTGCCATCAGTCGCTCCGACGCCCGGCCGCAACTCCTGCGCGACATCACCGCCGAGGAGGAGGTGCGCATCGATATGCACGACGCGGAGCTGAACCGCGTCTTGGGCGGCGGACTCGTCCGCGGATCGCTCGTCCTCGTGGGCGGCGAACCCGGAATCGGCAAGTCGACGCTCGTCCTCCAGACCGTCCTCCGCCTCACCGACCTCCACACGCTCTACGTCTCCGGCGAGGAGAGCGCCCGCCAGCTCAAGATGCGCGCCGACCGCCTCTCCTCCGACGGCGCCGAAGGCATAGCGCACTGCCACGTCTATTGCGAGACGCACCTCGAGCAGATCCTCGCCCACGCCGATCGCCTCAAGCCCGACCTGATGATCATCGACTCGATCCAAACGATGTACACCGAGGCGGCCGAGTCGTCGCCGGGCAGCGTCACGCAGGTCAGGGAGTGTAGCGCGGCCATCCTCAAGTTCGCCAAAGAGACGGGCACACCGGTCCTCATGATCGGGCATATTAATAAGGAAGGGAGCCTGGCCGGGCCGAAGGTTTTGGAGCACATCGTGGACACGGTGCTGCAATTCGAGGGCGACAGGCAGTATATGTACCGTATCCTGCGCAGCATCAAGAACCGCTTCGGCAGTACCGCCGAGTTGGGCATCTACGAAATGCGCCAAGGCGGCCTCCGCGAGGTTGACAACCCCTCGGAGCTGCTCCTGACGCAGAACCACGAAGGGCTGAGCGGCGTAGCCATCGCAGCGGCCGTCGAAGGTGCGCGACCGTTCCTCATCGAGACCCAGTCGCTCGTCAGTAGCGCCGTCTATGCCACGCCGCAACGCAGTGCCACGGGTTTCGATCTGCGGCGCATGAACATGCTCCTGGCCGTACTCGAGAAGCGCGCCGGGTTCAAGCTGATCCAGAAGGACGTCTTCCTCAACATCGCCGGCGGACTGCGCGTCAGTGACCCGGCCATCGACCTGCCCGTCATCAGCGCCGTGCTCTCCTCCAGCATCGACCTCTCCATCGACCGCGGCACATGCCTCGCCGGCGAGGTCGGCCTCTCGGGTGAGATCCGTCCCGTGCACCGCATTGAGCAACGCATCCGCGAGGCAGCCAAGCTCGGCTTCCGTCGCATCATCGTGCCGCAGATGAAGGGTCTCGAGTCCGTCTCCGACCTGATCGAGCTCCACCAAGTGCGCAAAGTGGAGGAAGCCTTCCGATTGTTGTTTGGGTAAAGCATGAAGGATATGAACACAGTAGATCAAGCGATGGCAGACAAACTGTCTGCATTCTTCCGCACACAGCCGACGGTGGATAAAGCATGGCTGTTCGGCTCCTGTGCACGCGGCGAGGCTACTCCCGAAAGCGACGTAGACGTGCTGGTACGTTTTCAGAGAAATGCCCGGGTGACGCTCTTCTCATATGCGTCCATGCAACACAAGATGGAGCAGCTGTTGAACAAGCGTGTGGATCTCGTGGAGGACGGCCGATTAAAAGACTTCGCCCGCGCAAGCGCCGAGGCGGAAAAAGTGTTGATATATGAGAGAGAAGATTAGAGACGAGGCGCGTTTGCGCCATATGATCGAAGCAATAGACAACATCTTCGAGTTTACGAGTAGGGAAACCTTCGAGAGCTATCAGCAAAATAAGATCTTGCGATTTGCGGTGATTAAGAATCTGGAGATTGTCGGTGAAGCCGCCTATCTGCTGACAAAAGCGTTCAAAGAAGCACACCCAGAGATCGAATGGAATGCAGTCATTGGGATGAGGCACATACTGGTGCATGGTTATTATCAGATAAGGGACGAAATCGTCTGGGCAACCATAGAAACCGACCTTCTGCCGCTAAAGGCAAGTATCCAATTGATATTAGAAAGCGAATTCAAGACCTTATGACCAAACAGACAGATAATCCATCCATGCACCACATCACCATCCAGCCCGGGCTGAGCGACCGGGAGCGAGCGACACTCATCGGATGGACGAACCGCAAGGGGGCGAACTTCTTACACCAATGGACCGGGCCGACGCCGCACTTTCCGTTGACACCTGAGCAGTTCGACGACTGGAGCGGCCTCTACGCCATCTTCCGACAGGGGCGATTCGTCGGCATCATTCAAGAGATCAGAAGGGAGCAAGACAACGTGCACATCGGGCGCTTCGTCTTAGATCCTGCACTGACCGGACGAGGGATCGGACGCGCTGCCCTGCTCATCTTTATGGACATCCTCTTCCGCGACGACGCCATTCGATCCATCACCCTCAACGTGTTCGACTATAACCTCGCGGCTCGAAAGCTCTACGAGCGGGTCGGATTTGAAGTTCTCCGAACCATCGAGTCGCCGGAGAAGAAATACACGATGATTAAGCATAAACCCACCTCATGACCAAAGACCTTCAGCTCCGACTGCTGCCCGAAGAGGCGGCCAATGACGACACTCTGCGTGCCGTCGTAGCGCGCGAGACGGGCGACGCACCGCGCGCCCTGCGCATCCTTAAACGATCGATCGACGCCCGACAGCGCACGGTCTACGTCAATGTCACCCTCCGCGCCTTCTTCGACGAGGAGCCGACCGAACCGCTCTTCCCCGACGTCGAACTGCGCGACGTCTCCGACCGACCCGCCGCCATCGTGGTCGGCGCCGGACCCGGCGGACTCTTCGCCGCCCTCCGACTCATCGAGCTGGGCATGCGCCCCATCGTCGTGGAGCGTGGCCGCGAGGTGAACGAACGCAAACGCGACATCGCCGACATCGTCCGCCGCGGCACGATCGACCCGGAGTCGAACTACTGCTTCGGTGAGGGTGGCGCGGGCGCCTTCTCCGACGGCAAACTCTACACCCGCAGTAAGAAACGCGGCTCGGTGGAGCGTATCCTCATCCGCTTCTGCCAGCACGGCGCCAACCCCGCTATCCTCTACGACGCTCACCCACACATCGGCACGGACAAGTTGCCCGGCGTAATTGAACGCATGCGCCGCCACATCACGGGCTGCGGCGGCGAGGTGCACTTCGGCACCTGCATGAACGGGCTGCTCATCCACGACGACGAGGTGACGGGTATCACCACCCGCACGGGGCAAGAGTTCCGCGGCCCTGTGATCCTGGCCACCGGCCACTCGGCGCGCGACGTCTACCGCATGCTCACCGACCACGGCGTGACGCTCGAGGCTAAGGGCATCGCCGTCGGCGTACGGTTAGAGCACCCACAGGCGCTCATCGACCGCATTCGCTACCATCGCCGCGAGGGGCGCGGCCCGCACCTGCCGGCGGCCGAATACACCTTCGTCTCGCAGGCCGGGGGTCGCGGCGTCTACTCCTTCTGCATGTGCCCCGGCGGCTTCGTGATTCCTGCTTCGACGGCGCCGGACGAGTGCGTCGTCAATGGCATGTCGCCCGCCAATCGCGGGTCGCGGTGGGCCAACGCTGGGTGGGTCGTCGAGCTGCGGCCGGAAGATCTTGCGTCGTTTCACCTACCGGATACAGGCGGCGAGCCTGTGCCCGAGGTGCTGGCCATGATGGACTTTCAGGAGCGGCTCGAGCGGCTCTGCCGCATCAACGCCGGGCAGGGCGTCAAGGCGCCGGCACAACGCATGGCCGACTTTGTGGCGCGTCGCAACTCGTCCGCCCTGCCGTCGTCGTCGTTCAGTCCCGGTCTGCTGGCCTCGCCACTCCATTTTTGGATGCCCGACTTTGTCACGAGCCGACTACGCGAGGGCTTCCGCGCGGCCGACCGCGTGTCGCGAGGTTTCCTAACGAACGAGGCCGTGATGATCGGCGTGGAGACGCGCACATCGTCGCCCGTGCGCATCCTCCGCGACCGCGAGACACTTCGTCACGTGACCCTCCGCGGACTCTACCCCTGCGGTGAGGGCGCGGGCTACGCCGGTGGCATCGTCTCGGCCGCCATCGACGGCGAACGCTGCGCCGAGCAGTTGGCCGCCGCCTACGGGGGATAAACAACGGCCTGCGGATCACCTTCTGAGCCTCAGGTCAGACTTTGCAAGCGTGTAAAACGCAATCTGAGCCTCAGATCGGACTTTGCAAGCGTGTAAAACGCAATCTGAGCCTCAGGTCAGACTTTACAAGCGTGTAAAATGCAATCTGAGCCTCAGGTCAGATGTCCCCGGCCCGACTTCCCTGCCCCCGGCAGGGGGCTTGATCTTCTTTTGTCTCCTTTTCTTCCATCAAGGGAAGAAAAGGAGGATCCAAGGAAAGAAAAGGAAGATTCAAGGGGAAAAAAGGAAGACTCAAGGGAAGAAAACAGACAGACGCCGAGAAATCCCCCCCTCCCTAACGAAAAATGGCCGGATACATGACGATGTACCCGGCCATTTTCATTGTCGCGCCTTCGGCAGCTTACTTGAAGGTCATCAGTCGGCTGATGTATTTGCCAATGATGTCGAACTCGAGGTTCACCACCGTGCCTTTGACGATGGCGTTGAAGTTCGTGAGGTCGTGCGTATAAGGGATGATGGCCACCTCGAAGCTGTCAGCGCGGGAGTTGCAGACGGTGAGGCTGACGCCGTTGACCGTGACGGAGCCCTTCTCGACCGTCATGTAGCCCTGCCGCGCCATCTCCGGGTCGGCGGTGTAGCTGAAGGTGTAATACCAACTGCCATCGGCCTCGCGCACGTCGGTGCAGACGGCCGTCTGGTCGACGTGACCCTGCACGATATGGCCGTCCAAGCGGCCGTTCATCAGCATACTGCGCTCCACGTTCACGCGGTCGCCGACGTGCAAGTGTCCGAGGTTGGAGCGCTCCAGTGTCTCGCGCACGGCGGTGACGGTGTAGGTGTCGTCCGTCCGACGGACGACGGTCAGGCAGACGCCGTTGTGGGCGACGCTCTGATCGATCTTCAATTCATTCACGAAGGAGCAACGCAGCGTCAGGTGCAGGTTGCCCTTGTCTTGTTCCAGCGCAACGATGGTTGCGGCTTCTTCTACGATTCCTGAAAACATAAATAGGTAGTTATGCGGCCTTGCGGCCGCGGTAGTTAGGAGGAGTTAGGGGCTTTGCCCCAGTAGTTATAAGTAGTAGGGGCTTCGCTCCGGTAGTTATGCGGCCTTACGGCCGCGGTAGTTAGGAGGAGTTAGGGGCAGTCAGCGCCTTGCGATCTACTTCTAACTACCCGGCCGAAGGCCGTAACTACCGGGCGGCCTAAAAGGTCGCCCCTACTACCTTGGGCGTATGCGATACGCCCCTACTTCCCTTGCTCCAGTTGCAACGTTTTGGTGGGGGCGTCGCAGACCTCGGAGGGGCCGAAGTACTGGATGGGGCCGGGGTAGACGTAATCGGTGGTCATGGCCCACTCGTCACGCATGGCGGCATAGGCACGGAAGGGGGCACCGTCGAGCTGGACGAGCGCCTTGCGGATGACGGGCTTCATGACGCCGTCGCGCTGCTCCATGTTCATCATCATTGTGATGGGGATGCCGCCAGCGGTCCACTCCGCGGCCGGCGCGGTGGTGTTGCGCACGGAGGCCATGTAGCCTGTCTTGCCGGCGCGGATGAGGCACGAGGCGGCATAACCGAGCGAGTAGCAATAGTCGGCGTCGTAGTTCGACGGCGCGGCGCAGCGGCCTTCGTAACCGAAGAAGTGCATCTGCGTGGCGAACTTGCCCCGGTAACGCCCTTCCTCTTTCCACTCCGAGAGGCGATTGTCGACCATCTCGGCCAGCAACTTCTCGGTCTCGATGAGCGAGACTTGGACATTGCCGTGCGGATCGCGGTCGAGGGCCAGCTGACGGGCCACGCCCTCGGGCAGGCTGGCGTAGAGCGCTGCGTTCTCTTTCGAGAGTTTGGAGATGAGGTAGCTGTGGCGCACGCTCTTCTTGATCATCTTGAATTCTGCCTTATTGCGGGCCAGGAAGTCGTTCAGCTCGGCAATGAGGCGCTTCATGGCGGGGATGAACTCGATGAGCCCCTCGGGGATGAGCACGGTGCCGAAGTTGTTGCCCTCGGCGGCTCGGCGGGCTACGACGCGCGCTATACGGTTCACGATCTCGTCGAGCGAGAGGTCGTTGGCCTCCACCTCTTCGGAGATGATGCAGACGTTCGGGTGGGTTTGCAGGGCACACTCCAGAGCGATGTGCGACGCCGATCGGCCCATGAGCTTGATGAAGTGCCAATACTTACGCGCCGAGTTGCAGTCGCGCTGGATGTTTCCGATCACCTCGGAGTAGACCTTGCAGGCGGTGTCGAAGCCGAAGGATGTTTCGATGAGGTCGTTCTTCAGATCGCCGTCGATCGTCTTGGGGCAGCCGATGACGCTGACGCCGGCGCCGATCGACCGATAATATTCGGCCAGCACGGCCGCGTTCGTGTTCGAGTCGTCGCCGCCGATGATGACGAGCGCCGAGATGCCCAGCTCCTTGAGGATCTCCAGCCCCTTGTCGAACTGTTCGCGTCGCTCGAGCTTCGTGCGCCCGGAGCCGATCATGTCGAAGCCGCCCGTGTTGCGGTATTCGTCGATGATGTCAGTCGTCAGCTCCATGTATTTATGCTCCACCAGTCCGCCGGGCCCCAAGATGAAGCCGAAGAGACGTGACTCGGGATTAGCCGCCTTGAGTCCGTCGAAGAGGCCGGCGATCACGTTGTGTCCGCCCGGGGCCTGTCCGCCGGAGAGGATCACGCCCGCGTTGATGGGCGGCATGGGGTCGGCCGCGTCGCCACGCTCGAAGGTCACGGCCGGCATGCCGTAAGTGTGCGGGAAGAGCCGCTTGATTTCCTCTTTGTCGCCCGCTGCTTCCGTCGCTGCGCCCTCTACGGCACGCACCGATCCGCGCAGCGCCACGGGCATCTTGGGCACATAGGCCGCCCGCGCGATTTGTAATGCACTTTTCGTCATAGTTCTCTCTATTAAATGTATGAATGATGATAACCTCGCTCTGAGATTTGGATGGGCGCAAAGATACAGGGCCGCGAGGTGTCAGGGACACCTGTCAAGTTTACCGGATACCTGAAAAACTTTCCAGCCTCAGCAGAAGCCATCAGAAACGCTCTCGGAAAGCTTCAAACAACCTGTTTCATTATTTCCGAGCCCTCGGAAACCTTCAAACAACCTGTTTCATCATTTCCGAGCCCTCGGAAACCTTCAAACAACCTGTTTCGTCATTTCCGAGCCCTCGGAAACCTTCAAACAACCTGTTTCGTCATTTCCGAGGCCTCGGAAACCTTCAAACAACTTGTTTCATCATTTCCGAGGCCTCGGGGCCTCTACGGAGGCCTGCGAAGTTTGCTCGGTACGGGCTTTTGAGGTACCTGGCCAGCTTCCCAGCCTCGGCAGAGGCCGGAGGCCGCCTAAAAAACGTTTTGCCTTTACATTTGCCCGCCCTCAAGAAGAGAGGCATCGCTCAGTATGAAGATATCAACCAAGCAAAAAGAATTCTTTCGGTTCTGCCTCGTGGGGGGCACCGCCACTGGCATCCATTACGGCATCTATTTATTGCTGAATCGGGTGATGAACCCCAACGTAGCCTTCTCCATCGGCTACTTCGTGAGCTTCCTGGCCAACTTCGTCCTCTCGAACGTCTTCACCTTCAAGACGCGCCCCTCGGCGGGCAAAGGCGTGGGCTTCACCCTTAGCCATATCGTCAACTACCTGCTGCAGTCGGGCTTCCTCAACCTCTTCATTTACGTCTTGAAAGTGCCCGAAACCTGGGCGCCGCTGCCGGTCTACGCCATCACCGTGCCCATCAATTTCATCCTCGTGCGCACCGCCCTCAAGTCGCCGAGGCTATGACCCCCATCCACCCCTTGTCATGAAGCGCGTATCGATCCTTATCCCGGCTTATAACGAAGAGGAATCCCTGCCCCTGCTCTACCGCCGACTGGCCGACCTGATGGACACACAGCCCACCTATGCGTGGGAGGTGCTCTTCGTCAACGATGGCAGCCGCGACCATACGCTGGCCATCCTGGCCCAACTGCGCGAAAGCGATCCGCGCATCAACTACCTCGACCTGTCACGCAATTATGGCAAAGAGGCTGCCATGTTGGCCGGTTTCGACTATGTCACTGGCGACTGCATGGTGATCATGGACGCCGACCTGCAACATCCGCCCGAGCTTATCCCCGACATGCTCCGCCTCTGGGAGCAGGGCTACGACGACGTCTATGCCCGCCGCCGTACTCGCGGCCGCGAGTCCTTCCTCCGCCGACGGCTCACGGCCGCCTTCTACGCCCTGCTCCGCCACACCACGCGTGTGCCCATGCAACCCAACACGGGCGACTTCCGCCTCTTGGACGCCGTCTGCATCCGTGCCCTGCGCCGCCTGCGCGAGTCGCAACGCTACACGAAGGGCATGTTCAGCTGGATCGGCTTCCGCAAGCATGAGCTGCTCTTCGACCAGCAAGACCGCGTGGCGGGCCAGAGCAAGTGGGGCTTCTTCAAGCTGCTCAACCTGGCCATCGAGGGCATCACCTCCTTCACCGTGGCACCGCTGCGCATCGCCTCCGTCTGCGGCGCCATCGTCTCGCTGCTGGCCTTCGCCTACGGGCTCTTCATCCTGCTCAAGAACCTGATCTACGACGATCCCGTGGCCGGTTTCCCCACGCTGATGGTGACCATCCTCTTCCTCGGCGGCGTGCAACTGCTCTGCATCGGTATCATCGGCGAATACCTCGGCCGCATCTTCACCGAAACCAAGCAACGCCCCGTCTACTTCGTCAGCTCTTACAACGGAGAGCGGGCAGACTAAAAGACGAAAAGCGAAACGAAGCCGGATACATGTCCGGGGGGAGTCCTCCGATCATGTACCCGGCTTCGTTTCGTTTCCGCTGGGGTATAAAAAAGGCGTCCGGAACCCGTCCGGACGCCTTCGAATTGCATTTATGCCTGAATACAATACATCTGCCCCCAAAATCCATAAAAGGGGCTGAATGCTTCTTCAATTAAGATGCGTATGCACCCAATTTCCACAAGTTGGCTTCGATCGCCGACAGGTGATGCTCAACGATCGAATGCGTTGTCACGTCGCCAGCAGCCGTCGCCAGCTTATCCAGCGCGTGATACTTGGCCTGGAGCATCTTCCAAGTAGCCAGTACTTGGTCAACGCCCTGCTTCCAGTCTGACACGTTGTGTGTCTCCTTGATCTCAGCCACCTTCAGGTATTCCGAGAAACGGTTCTCCGGGTGGCCACCCAGCATGACGATGCGCTCAGCCAACTCGTCGATGGCCTCGGCTTCGCCATTGTAATACTCTTCGTAGAGCGCGTGCAGTTCATAGAACTTGTCGCCCTTGATGTCCCAGTGCAAACCACGCAGGTTCGTGTAGCTCACTTGACGGTTGGCCAGCAAATCGGCCAGACTCTCGATGATTGATGCTTTTGTTTCCATCTAATTCTTTGATTTGATTCTGTTCTTACTTGAAAAATTCGAGACCGTATCTGTCAAACACTATGCCAAAACCTCAGCTTCGGCAGGCATGACAAGTTTGAGGTCATCCTCTACGGTGCCGTTTCCAGCCAGGCCGAACGTCTCAGTCAGCACCTTGGCTACGCCCGGAGAGAGGAAGGCGGGCAGCGTGGGGCCGATGTGGATGTTCTTGATGCCAAGGCTGAGGAGGGCCAGCAGAACGATGACAGCCTTCTGCTCATACCAAGCGATGTTGAAGACGATCGGCAGGTCGTTGATGTCGTTCAGCTCGAAGATCTCCTTGAGCTTCAGGGCGACCACGGCCCAGGTATAGCTGTCGTTGCACTGACCGGCATCGAGCACGCGGGGGATACCGCCGATGTCGCCCAGCCCCAGCTTGTTGTAGCGATACTTGGCGCAACCGGAGGTGAGGATCACAACGTCCTTGGGCAGACCCAGGGCATAGTCCGTATAGTAGCTGCGTGAGGCGAAGCGGCCGTCGCAACCGCCCATGACAACGAACTTGCGCAGGGCACCCGAGCGGATGGCGTCGACAATCTTGTCAGCCAGCTGGAAGACCTGATGGTGAGCAAATCCGCCCACGATCGTACCGGTCTCAATCTCTTTGGGCGGCTGACAGGTCTTGGCCAGGGCGATCACCTCGCTGAAGTCCTTGTGACCGTTAGCGTCCTCCTCGATGTGCTTGCAGCCGGGGTAACCTGTCGAATTGGCAGTAAACATGCGGCTGAGGTAGGTGTTGCGCGGCGTGGGCGGCACGATACAGTTGGTGGTGAAGACGATCGGGCCATTGAACGACTCGAACTCCTCGCGCTGCTGCCACCAGGCGTTGCCATAGTTGCCCACGAAGTGCTTGTATTTCTTGAACGCCGGATAGTAATGCGCCGAAAGCATTTCGCCGTGCGTATAGACGTCTACGCCTGTGCCCTCGGTCTGCTGGAGCAGCATTTCCATGTCATGCATGTCATGTCCGCTGATGAGGATGCCCGGACGCTTACCTACACCGATGTTCACCTCCGTCATCACGGGGTTGCCATAAGCCGAGGTATGCGCACCGTCGAGCAGGGCCATGCCTTGCACGCCAAAGCGACCCGTCTCAAGCACCAGCTCAGTAAGCGCCGCAGCGTCCAGATTGCCGATGGTCATGTCGCTCAGGGCACGCTCCATGAAGACGTAGATCGCATCGTCCTCCTTACCGAGGCGCATGGCATGCTCTACGTAAGCGGCCAAGCCCTTGAGACCATAGACAGTCAGCTCCTTGAGCGAGCGCACATCTTCGTTCTGTTCACGCAGCACACCCTCAGCGAAGCCCTTCGACTCATACTCGTCAGCCACCGGCATCCATGTCACTTCGTCAGCCGCATAAGTCAGTCCGACCGCAGCAGCCTGCTTTTTCAGCTCATCGCGGAGCTCGAACATCCGATCCACACGGCGACGGAGGCTCTCCTTGTCAAAGTTGGCGTTCGTGATCGTGGCAAACAGGGCGTCTACAACGGCGTGATCCACCTCACGCGCCACCGGCTGCTCCAGCTTACGCAGTCCCGTGGCCAGCACACTGACGCCACGCACGGCGAACAGCAGCATATCCATCATGGCGGAGAGATCGCTCTTCTTTCCGCATACACCTTGCACTGTGCAGCCAACACCCTTGGCCGTCTCTTGGCATTGATAGCAAAACATCTTGTAGTCCATCTTCTTTTCTTTCTCTGTTGAATTTTTCTGTCAATTAAATTTCTATCGTCGAGCCCACTTTGAGGCCCAATTGCGGCGCAAAGATCCGTCAGCGGCCCCGCCCAAACTGTAAGCTATGTGACAAGCGGGGCAGGAATAACAAACTACAACACCTATCATCCTCCCGATACATTTCCGCGCCCCGTTTCTCTCCCTTGAGGCCATCAAACAGGGCCCATTTGGCCAAACATCTCGCCAAGAATCGCCCGTCGAATGCGATTTAGCCGTAACCTCGCCCGGAAATATTGAATCAAGTGCGTCTTACTTATTATCTCGTACAGGAATCATAATCGAATAGAGAATGAATTACTATACTTCTCAAGCATCGTGAGTCGATTGCGAATGGATTACGATTCCCGGCAGGTATAGTAAATCAATTGAATGTGGATTATTATAATCTATCAGATATCGTAACCCATGCGCAATCGGATCACGATCTCCAGCAGCTATCGTAAATCATTCGTACATGGATTATGATTCTTGATCGGAAATTGATCCACCGGCCCACTCGCGGCGGAATTCGAGGTGAGAAAGCTGCAATAAGTCGCCCCCAGCAGCCGTTATTGCAGGCGTATATGAGAAAAAGCATCACACTCAGACGGATGGCGGGCCTAGCCTGCCTGTGGCTGATGGCCGTCACGTGCCTCCAGGCGCAGCGTCGACGCCCACAGAATCAGCCGTATGTCGACTATAAGCGTTACCACTTCGGGTTTCACGTCGGGCTGCACACGCAGGATCTGATCCTGACCAACACCGGCGTGGCTGGCGCTGACGGAAAGACGTGGTTCGCTGAGATACCGGCCTACACGCCGGGATTCAGCGTCGGCGTCATCGGCGACCTCTTCCTCAACCCCGTCCTCAGCGTACGCCTCACGCCGACCGTCCACTTTGGTGACAAACGCCTCACCTTCATCGACCCGCAGACCAAGGAGCAGTTCGTCACCTCCCTCCGCTCTAACTATCTGGCCATCCCCATCGACTTCAAATACACCGCCATGCGCCTCAACAACTACCGCCCCTACATGCTGGCGGGCGTCTTCACGCAGTTCGACATGGGCCGCAAGCGCGGCTACCCGATGCTGCTACGGGGTGTAGACTACGGGGTCGAGTTTGGCCTCGGATGCGACATCTACCTGCCCTATTTCAAGCTCTGCCCCGAGCTCAAGTTCTGCTTCGGCCTGGCCGATGTGCTCGAGACCGACCGTAGCGACCTGGCCAACCCCCTCGACCGCGTTTACAGCCAGGCCCTCTCTCGAGCTACTTCGCGGCTGATCGTACTGACGTTCAACTTTGAGTAACGCTCCGACTCGTTGCCCCGCAAACAGGGCTTGCGCCTACCTGCTGGCATGCGCAACAAAAGAAACGGGAGGACGCCCGAACGTATCGGACGGCCTCCCGTGGTTTTGCTCTGTTGTTCTACTAGGACTCGAACCTAGAATTTCAGGACCAGAATCTGACGTGTTACCATTACACCATAGAACAATGTCTTTGCTTACTCTCTCCGGGGCCTCTCGCCCCTCGATTGCGGCCGCAAACATACATCTCTTCTTCACACCTCCAAAAAACGGCCCCAAAAAGTTTGCCATATCTTTGGCCCGTCTAACAGAAATATCGAATTATGGATCAAACAAAAACGCTGGTAAATGCCATAGTCAGAGGACTTCAAGAAAAGAAGGGACGCAGCATCGTGACCGTTGACATGACGGCACAATCGGGCGCCATCTGCCAATACATGGTCATCTGCGAAGGTGCAAGCCCCACGCAGGTGTCCTCTCTTTCAGACTCCGTTTGGGACGTCGTGCGGACGGACACCGGAGAAAAGCCCCTCTCTATGGCCGGGACGCAAAACGCTCAATGGATCGGCATGGACTATGGCACGGTACTTGTCCACATCTTCCTGCCGGAGCAGCGCGCGTTTTACAACCTCGAAAACCTCTGGGCCGACTCGAAGATCGATCGACTCCCCGACGTGGAGTGACCGCCACGGCTCCTTCCCCCTTACATTAGTTTTATGGACAAAAAAGACAATCAGCCGAAGAACAACGGCAACAAACCCCGCCTGCGCTTCAACTTTTACTGGATCTACGGAATCGTCTTCGTCGCCCTGATGGGGCTCTATCTGATGAACGATTTCTCCATGTCGAAGGAGCTCGGGTGGACCGATTTTCAACGCTTCACGGCCGACGATGCCTTCAGCCGCATCGTGGTGCATAACCGAAAAAACATCCTCGAGGCCACCGTCAAAAGCGACTTCCGCGACCGCATCTTCACCCCGCGTGAGGTGCAGCAGCTCACTACCGAGCCCAAGGTCTACGTCCGCATCCCCTCATCCGACAAGTTCTCCGACTTCTACGACAAGATGGTGGCCGAGAAGCATATCTCCACCCAAGTGACCTACAAGGAGAGCGACGACATCCTTTGGAACATCCTCGCTTCCGTGGGGCCCTTCGTCATCATCATCCTGCTCTGGCTCTTCCTCATGCGACGCATGGCGGGCGGCGGTGCAGGCGGTGCCGGTGGGGTCTTCAGCGTAGGCAAGGCGCGTGCGCAACTCTTCGATAAGAACACGAACGTGAAGGTGACCTTCAAAGATGTGGCCGGACTGATGGAGGCCAAACAGGAGGTCGAGGAGATCGTGGAGTTCCTCAAGAACCCCGAGAAATACACCGAGTTGGGCGGCAAGATCCCTAAGGGTGCGCTGCTCGTTGGCCCTCCGGGAACGGGCAAGACGCTCCTGGCCAAGGCCGTCGCAGGTGAGGCCCACGTGCCCTTCTTCTCGCTCTCGGGATCGGACTTCGTGGAGATGTTCGTCGGTGTGGGCGCCTCGCGTGTCCGAGACCTCTTCCGACAGGCCAAAGAGAAAGCCCCGTGCATCGTCTTCATTGACGAGATCGACGCCGTCGGACGGGCGCGTGGCAAGAACGTGAACATGACCAGCAATGATGAGCGCGAGAGTACCCTCAATCAACTCCTCACGGAGATGGACGGCTTCGGGTCGAACAGTGGCGTGATCATCCTGGCCGCCACCAACCGCGCCGATGTGCTCGACAAAGCCCTGCTGCGTGCCGGACGCTTCGACCGACAGATCCACGTCGAGCTGCCCGACCTCAACGAACGCAAGGAGATCTTCAACGTCCACCTCCGCCCGATCAAAATCGACACGACCGTCGACACCGACTTCCTGGCCCGACAGACCCCGGGCTTCTCTGGCGCCGACATCGCCAACGTCTGCAACGAGGCCGCACTGATCGCCGCACGCGGTGGCAAACGCTTCGTCCAGAAGGACGACTTTATGAATGCCGTCGACCGCATCATCGGCGGGCTCGAGAAACGGACCCGCATCACCACCGCGCAGGAGCGACGCAGCATCGCCTATCACGAAGCCGGACACGCCTCCATCAGCTGGCTGCTGGAGTACGCCAACCCACTTGTCAAGGTGACGATCGTGCCACGAGGCAAGGCCCTCGGCGCCGCCTGGTACCTGCCCGAAGAGCGACAGATCACGACCCGCGAACAACTCCTCGACGAGATGTGCGCCACACTGGGCGGACGCGCCGCCGAAGAGATCTTCCTCGGGGCCATCTCCACCGGAGCCTCGAACGACCTGGAGCGTGTCACCAAGCAAGCCTACGCCATGGTCACCTATTTCGGCATGAGCGACCAGCTGCCCAACCTCAACTATTACGACTCCACGGGCCAGGAATGGGGCTTCACCAAACCCTACAGCGAGGAGACGGCCCGCCTGATCGACAAGGAGGTGCAGAAGATCATCAACGAGCAGTACGACCGCGCCCGGACCATCCTCCGCGACAACGCCGCGAAGCACAACCAGCTGGCCGAGAAGCTCCTTGAGTGTGAAGTGATCTACTCCGAAGACCTCGAAAAGATCTTCGGCAAACGTCCTTGGGCCTCGCGCTCCGAAGAGATCATGGAGCAACAGGCCGCTGACGCCTCAACCACCGCCCCACACGTATGAAGAATTTCACTCTCCGAGGCATCACGGGTGCAGCCTTTGTCGCAGCCATCATCGCTGCGCTGACGCTGCACCCGTTCCTGTTTCTGGGCCTCTTCGCCGTCATCGTCGGCGCGGCCCAGTGGGAGTTCTACGGCCTCACCGAACGCATCGGGCTGCAGCCGGACGACGCCGCCCCCGCACCTCGCACCGCTGACCGACTCTGGGGCATCGCCGGCGGCCTCTACCTCTTCACCGCCACCTTCCTCTACGCCAGCGCACGCGCCTCGGCCGTCGTCTACGCCCCCTACTTGGCCTTCCTGATCGGCGGCCTCGTCAGCGGCCTCTACCACCGCGGCGGCAACCCCATCCATCGATGGGCCGTCGGCCTCCTGGCCCAAGCCTACGCCGCGGGCACCTTCGCCACGCTCAACTTCATCGTCTTCAACCCGGCCGAGGCCTCCGCACCGCGCACCTTCCACAGCCATTACGCCCTGCTGCTCTTCGTCCTCATCTGGCTCAACGACACGGGCGCCTACTTCGTCGGATCGGCCATCGGTCGGCGGAAACTCTTCCCGCGTATCTCGCCCGGCAAGTCGTGGGAGGGCTTCCTCGGCGGACTCGCCATCGTGGCCTGCGCCGCCCTGCTGCTCGCGCCCCTCTTCCCCGAGCTGGCGTGGTACCACCGCGTGGCCCTCTCCCTCATCATCGTCGGCGTCGGCACGTGGGGCGACCTCGTCGAGTCGCTCATCAAGCGCACCGCCGGCGCTAAGGACTCGGGCACTCTCCTGCCCGGCCACGGCGGCATCCTCGACCGTTTCGATAGCGTCATGCTCGCCGCCCCCGCCGCCCTCCTCTACCTCGAGGTGTTCGTGCGCGGAAGCTAACCGGGGGCGGCCCCTGCGGGGGCAGCGAAGGCATCGGGGATGCCTGCCAAGTTTGCCGGGTACATGTAGGGGCGTATTGCATACGGGCGTCTACGGACGCCGGCGAATTTGGCCGGGTACCTGTGGGGCGAATGCAATTCGCCCCTACAACCGGGTACAAAAAAGCCGGATACATGTGAATCGAATCAACATGTACCCGGCAAACTTGGCTGGCGTCCCTGACGCCCCTATTCCTCCGGCAGCTTGATGTCGGGATTACCGTCGTCAGGTTTCTTCGGATCCTTCGGTTTCTCGTCCGGTTTCTTGGGCTGTTCGCCAGCGCCACCACCGGGCTTCTCCGGCTGCTTCGGTTCCTTCGGCTGATCGGGAGTTTTCGGGTCCTTGGGCTGCTTGGGCTCCTTCGGATCGGCAGGCTTTTTCTTCTTCTCGGCTACGGTGCGGCGGTTGGCAAGCATGGCTTTGTTCTGGTCGATGCGTCCGTTCAGGTCTAAGACGAACTCCTTATAAGCCGTTTCACCATTGACCACGACGAGCGCATTGACCGTCTCCACGAGTCGGCGATAGGCGGCGTCGGCCTCAGTGCGTTTCTGCTTGATGACGCCCACCATGCGGTGCCCGTGCTCCGAGCTCTGCGTGTCGGAGATGGTGACGTAAGCCGTCTGCTTCTGCTCCAGGTCGGTGAGGAAGGGGGTGAATCCGGCCTGGGTCATCTTCGTCGTGTCGAGCGCCTTGAGATCCTGAATGAGGTTGTCTATACGCGCCGTCTCTTCCTGCTGAGCCAGTGGCAGCATGTCGCCGTACCGCAGGAAGATTTCTTCCGTTTTGACGGCGAAGTCGGCAATCTCCTTGTTTGGGTGTCCCTTGGTGGCCTTGGCGATCCTGCGGAAGGCATTCCACGCCTTGTCGCGATCCTCGTCTTTTTGGGTGGCCTCCTTGGTCGAGGGAAGGTTCCGAGCCGGCTCCAACACTTTGTCGAGTTCATCGACAGCGGTGGAGAACTTGTTGGCGGCCTCTTTCAATCCCACGGTGTAGCCCGCCGCCGAATCCGCAAGCGGCAGGAGGGTTAGTTTACGCTTGACGAATCCGAGGTACCCGAAATCGTCTTCTACTCTGAGTCCTTTGACATTGAATACTTCAATTTTCATGATTCAAATAGCTATTAAAGTGATTATAAATGACTGCTGTCTATCTGTAAACAGCGGGCCGAAGATAGAATATACTTCCAAGAAAAAAAGAAGGGCCAAACCCTCAGGGTTCAGGGCTACTTCAAAAAAAGAAAGGCTAAACCCTCAGGGTTCAGGCTACCCAGAAAAAAAGTAGGGCTAAACCCTCAGGGTTCAGGCTGCCCAGAAAAAAAGTAGGGCTAAACCCTGAGGGTTCAGGGCTACTTGAAAAATAGTAGGGCTAAACCCTCAGGGTTCAGGGCTACTTGAAAAATAGTAGAGCTAAACCCTCAGGGTCCGGGGCTACTTGAAAAAAAGAAGAGCAAAACCCTCAGGGTTCGGGGCTGCTTGAAAAAAAGTAGGGCTAAACCCTCAGGGTTCGGGCTACCCAGAAAAAAAGTAGGGCTAAACCCTCAGGGTTCGGGGCTACTTGAAAAAAGAAGAGCAAAACCCTCAGGGTTCGGGGCTGCTTGAAAAAAAGTAGAGCTAAACCCTCAGGGTTCAGGCTACCCAGAAAAAAAGAAGGGTTGGCCCCTGAGAGGTTTGCAAGGAGGCGAGCTATGTAAGCCCTCCTATTGAAAAGTGAAAGGGTGGGGTGAGATTTCACACGCTCGTTTCAGGCTTTTCCGTTGGCTGGGGAGCCTCCGTTTTCTCATCGTAAGTGATAAACAGCGGCTCTTTATTTTTAAGCGCTTCTTCTAATTCCAATTCAATCGCGTTGTTGAAGATCGGTCCTTTGAAGCCGGCCGTACGGAATAGAAGTATGCCGCAGAGCTTCCGCAGCTCCATGCAGGTGTAGAACAGTTTGTTTTGTTTGTATGATTCCTTCGGAATACGTTCATATAACTTACCATGGAGAATGCGGTTTCGCTCTTTGATCACCTTCTTTTCTGGGCCCGATAGCTTGTAACCGATTCGCTCAAAGGGCGCCGTCAGCTTATCCCCATTCGTTTGGCTGTTGAAACCATGCAATTTATTTATCATGACTTTCTTGTGATCCTCTGTAATGAGATGTTTCTCGTAGAGGTCTGAGACCGCCTTTATGAGTTCATCGTGCACTACTTTCCATTTATCGTTTTCCATATAGGAACTCGCCTCTTCTACCATTAACGCTGAGCAGATCGTCTCAAGTGTTACGGCATAAGTTGCGCCCATAAGCTCAAAATCTATGGGGGCAGATAATAGACTTAATGCTGCCTGAGCAAGTCCTCTATTCTCAAATAGCATCCGAGCAAGCGCTGCAAACTCTTGTTCCTCTATGGGGCGATCAAGAGGATCTTTTAGTCTTCCATTTTCACATAGCTGATGAAGGGTGTAGTCAGCTATGCCCTTCAGGCCTTCATATAAGCCAAGAGTATAAGTAATGAAGAAGCTGTATGGATTGTAGATTGTCGAACGCAACTTGACTATACCACCCATAATCTTGCCGTCAAACTCCGGTGTTTCTGAGGTCACAACAAAGGCGTAATCGAAGGGAGCAACGGAAGTCACCAAGCCTAAGGAGAGC
>ERZ773100.488-NODE-488-length-20270-cov-6.946574_pt1 | contig 20270 bp, 17 predicted proteins | sample MGYA00511119_ERZ773100 | MGnify/ENA primary metagenome ERZ773100 (study PRJEB29015, sample SAMEA2738000) | human oral metagenome | biome: human oral; feature: human-associated habitat; material: dental | place: China | collected 2111 ...
CCTGCCGATGGATCCGACGATCTCGGACCGGCAGGTACTGCGCGTCATTGCCGCCGTGCGCAGCGCGTGTGTGTCACTGGGTGAGCCTTCATCCAGGGCGGCCTGAGCTGCCTGATTCAGACACTCAGTATCGAAGCCCCATAAGCAGCCACCTTCCCGTCGGCACTGAGCAGGGTCATGCCTTCGACCTGAGACTGAGCCACCAGCATCCGGTCGAACGGGTCCCGGTGCAGCCAGGGCAGACTGACCACGGCAGCAGCATGCCTGCCATTGACCTCCAGCTCCCTGTATCCGTTCCTGAGCAGCAATGTCCTGAACAGCAACGGATCGACACGAAAGCCTGGCTTCTGCATCGAGGCCTTGATGGCGATCTCCCAGATGCTCACCGCACTGAAATGGAGCTCGTTGCAGGCATCTTCTATGATGCTTCTGGCTGTCGGGCTCAACTTCCCGGAGTCGCGTGCACTCCACAGGAGAAGATGGGTGTCGAGCAGGTACTTCACGGTCCGTCAGACGAGAACATCTCGGCGATCTCGTCTGCCATCATGTCGTCGAAGTCTTCCGGGATCTCGGACAAGTCCGGCATGAAGCCGATTCTCCGGGGCGTGACGTCTTCCCCATCGTACGGCACGAGCTTTGCCATGGGCTTGCCAGCCTTGGCAATGATGACGACATCTCCCTTGCCGACATCCTCCAGCAAACGGGACAGATGCGTCTTGGCTTCGTGAACGTTCACCTGCATCATCGTGGGTCCTTGTCGGCTCTGACTTGGTCAAGTCTACTTGACTAAACCAGACCCGACAAGAACAACCAACGGATGGCCCCCATCCCGGTCAACCCGGTCGATGTGCCATCAGGGGCCGGGTCCCTATGCCGGCTTCCCCGGGCCGCCATCTGATCTCATTCCAGAGGAACCGGAACCAGGGAATGCCTCGTGGATCAGGGGCGGTTTCAGCCCAGCGCCTGCAGTCGCGCGATTTCCTTGCGGATGTGCTTGATGGCAGGCGTGACGATGGCGACGAAGTGCGATTCGCGCACGCGGCGTTGCGGCGCGGACTTCATCAGGTAGCCACGCGCGCCCTGGTGCAGCAGTGCAGCCTGGGCGGCACGCAGCGACAGTTCGGCGGCCTCGCCGCGCACCTTCAGCACCTCGATGAAGAACGCATTGCTGGTCTCGAACGGCGTGGCGGCCAGCTTCTGCACGCGGGTCACGATAGCATCCAGTTCCGCCTGCAGGGCATCGGGCTGATCGTCAAGGAAGCGGTTGACGTGGCCCAGTGAGGCCTCGACTTCACGCATGGAGTCGATGGCCCCCTGGATGACGCCCCAGCCGATGCCGCATTGCAGCAGCACGAAGGCGGCCCGGATGCCGGCCACATAGGGACGCGCCGGCCAGGCAACGATGTTGCGCGCCGGCACGCGGTGGCCCGAGAAGCCCAGACCCAGCGTGGCCGTGCCTTCCATGCCCGAGAAGGTGGGGCACGGCGACAGCGAGATGCCGTCGTCCTGGCAGTTGGCCAGGAACATCAGCTCACGCGGGCCATCATCCGTCTGGACTTCGGCCATGGCGCAGAAATGGTGGTCGGGCCCCAGATTGCTCACCCAGGGCAGCATGCCGTCGACGATGAAGCCATCGCCGTCGGGCCGCGCCTTCAGCCGGTTCTCCTCGATGCCGGTGATGCTCTTCATGGCGTTGGAGAGCCCGGTACCGCCCATGGCCTCGCCGGTCACAAGCTCCAGCAGCGTGTCCTGCAGCGTCTCGGCATGGGGCGAGCGCTCCAGGTACAGTGCGCAGGCAATCTGGCACCACATCAAAAAGCCGGTGGAGCCGCAGACCTTCGAGACCTCGGCAATGGCCTGGATGGCGCCGGCATAGCTGGCGCCGCCCGGCAGGCCGGCCAGCTGGGCACGGAAAGCCCCGGCTTCACCCAGCTGCTGCATGATCTCCTTCGGATACAGCCCCCGGTCGATGTCATCGACGATGGCAGCCAGCGGGCCCTGTGCGATTTCCCGCACGGCCTCCAGCATCTTGGCATCATCGGGACGGTCGATTTCCTCGGCCAGCGATGAAAGGTGTTCGACGGTTTCCTGTTCCAGGACAGCAGTGGACATGGGGACTCCCAGAAAGAGACGGCGCAGCCAGCGAACGGCGGCGCCTGGGCAAAAGGACTGCGAAAGGGCCGATGGCGTGACGGCATTCGTCACGCCACGGCGGACCTGCATCGGCGCCCGGACCGCGCAGGATCCGGGGCTTTCCCGACCGTTCGACGCTTCGACGAAGCGGACGGCGGGAGCAACCGATCAGGCCAGTTCGATGCTGAAGGGCACCGGGTTGCGGATGGTGTTGGCCACCGGCGAGTAGAAGTTGGCGTGCTGGACGATGTCATTGAGCTCTTCGCGGGTGGCGTCGCCCTCGATGACCACCTTCACGCGCACTTCCTGGAAGCCCATCTCGGCCGGCTTCTTCTCGGCACCGCCCGCACCCCAGGCTGCCGGGTTGCCGATGTCGCCTTCAAGGAAGAGTTCCAGCTTGCTGAGCTTGACCTGGCGCAGCGTGGCCACGGCCGTGATGCCCACGCCCAGGCAGCCGCCCAGGGCGGACAGCACGATCTCGCCCGGGGCGGGCGCGGTGTTCTGGCCGAACAGGTGCAGCGGCTCGTCCACCACCACGGCGGCGTGGTCACCCACGTAGCTGAGCGAGCGGTACTGGCCTTCCATGACGGTGTGGACCTTGTTGGTGCCACGGGCGTTGGGGTTGTTGCGGCCCTTCTCGGCAAAGGCCAGCAGGCCGTCGCGGTCGATGGGGCGCAGGTAGGTCTTGACGGTTTCGGTCATGTTTTTCTCCCGGAGATTCGTTCAGTTGTTCAGGACTGCAATGGTGGCGATTCTGGCACCGGGCTTCATCGGGAGATGGATATGGATATGCGGGAAATGAATATGTGTCGTATCAGGAGCCTCGACCGCCGGGTCCGGCAGGACAGCGCAGCGTCTCAAGAGTCTGTGCCCGAGGCCGCCCAGGGCGCCGCCGGCAGCGTGGGGTTTGTCGCGTGATGAAACGTGAATTGGGGTAGATTCAATGGCATGGCAGCTTCTCCTCCACGACACCGGAAAGGGACATCATGAAGATCACCAGCTTTGGCGAAGTACTGTGGGACAACCTGCCCAGCGGCAAGAAGCTGGGAGGCGCACCGCTCAATGTCCTGGTTCGCCTGCGGGCCCTGGGTGCCGACTGCGCCATCATCAGTAGTCGCGGAGCGGACGCGGACGGTGACGAGATCCAGCGGCAGATCGAGGAGAAGAATGTCTCGACGGCGCTGCTGCAGACCTGCCCGGACCAGCCCACCAGCCTGGTGGAAGTGGCCATCAACAAGTGCGGTGTGGCCACCTATGACATCGTGTACCCGTGCGCCTGGGACCGGATCGAGCTTCGGGAAGAGGCGCTGACCCGGGTGGCCGAGTCGGATGCCTTCATGTTCGGCAGTCTGTGCACGCGGGACCCGGTGACGCGCCGGACGCTGGAAACGATCCTGGACCGCACGGCAGGCACGGACACGTTCAAGGTGTTCGACGTGAACCTGCGTCAGCCGCACTATACGCACGAGCGGGTACTGAGCCTGATGAAGCGGGCGGACATGGCCAAGCTCAACGACGACGAGCTGTACGAGCTGGCGGTGGCTTTCGGCTCGAAGCACCGCTCGATCGATCAGAACGTGCGCTTTCTGGCGCGGCTGGCCGGGCTGGAGCGGCTGTGCGTGACGCTGGGGGCGCACGGGGCGCTGTATTTTGCCGACGACCAGATGCATTTCCACACGGGCTTCCGGGTGGAGGTGGCCGACACGGTGGGCTCGGGCGACAGCTTCCTGGCTGGCCTGATCTACAAGCTGCTCAACGGCGCCTCGCCGGACGAGGCGCTGGACTTTGCCTGCGCGCTGGGGGCCATGGTGGCGACCCACATCGGGCCGACGCCGACGATCGAGACCGAGGAGATCGAGCGCTTCCGCCACCCGGTCTGAGCGATCGCGGGGCACACCCGCCTGCGTCCGGCTGGAGGCGCAGGCAGGGATGGGAGGGCGTCACCCGGGTGGGTTCACCGCCCTGCGGATCTTGCGCTGCGCTGGCCCTGGAGACATGCCGGCGGCATGGCATGGCAGACCGTCAGGAGCACGGTTGATTCGTGTCAACATGGCGGCTGCCATGCGCGTTGAGTGAGAAGAATTCGCGGACCGATGGTTCATCGTCGGACATGTTTGACCTCGCATAGGCCGCTTTCTTCTTTCCCGCATGAGCGCCCCCCACAAGACCCGCGCCGGCACGGCCGGGCAATCCCGTTCATGGCGTCGCTGGCTGGCGATGGTCATGGTACTGCTCCTGCTGGCTGCGGGCGGCTGGTGGTGGTGGCGTCCGCCACCAGTGACGCCCCCCACGGCCCGGGTGACCCGGGCGGACATCCAGCTGCTGATCACGGCCACGGGCACGGTGGAGCCGCGCCGTTACGTGGACGTGGGCGCGCAGGTCTCGGGTCAGGTCAAGCGCATCCATGTGCAGGTGGGTGACGATGTGAAGCGCGGCCAGCTGCTTCTGGAGATCGATCCGGACGTGCAGCAGGCCGTGGTGGAGGGCGCCCGCGCGTCGCTGGCGTCGCTTCAGGCACAAGAGGTGGAGCAACGTGTCCAGATGCGGCTGGCCAGCCAGCAGCTCAAGCGGCGGCGGCGCCTGCTGAAGCAGGATGCGGCCACCCGCGAGGACCTGGAGAATGCCGAGGGAGCGCTGGAGATGGCACAGGCCCGCATCGCCAGCCTGCAGGCGAAGATGCAGGAAACGCGTGCCACGCTGCGCGCCGAGGAGACCCGGCTTTCGTACACGCGCATCTATGCACCGATGGACGGCACGGTCATCGCGCTGGAGGCCCGCGAAGGCCAGACGCTGAACGCCACCTACCAGACGCCCCGGATGATGCGCATCGCCGACCTGGCGACCATGACGGTTCGTACCCGGGTGTCCGAGGCCGACGTGCAGGGCGTGACGGCGGGAATGCCGGTGTGGTTCAGCCCGCTGGTGGCACAACTGGGCCACGAGGAGCCTCCCCGACGCTGGCATGGCAAGGTGCGGCAGGTGCTGCCGGCGCCGGATCTGCCGGCCGGCAGCAGCCAGGGTGATGGCGGCCAGGACAGCAGTGCATCGGCCACGACACCCACGGTGGTCAACTACACGGCCCTCTTCGACGTGGACAACGCCGACGGGGTGCTGCGGCCACAGATGACGGCTCAGGTGTCCTTCGTGGCACGTTCGGCGCCGGGCGTGCTGGCGGTGCCGATGGCGGCGCTGGAACGACAGCCGGATGCCCCACCGGGCACCTACCGCGCCCGACTGCGCCTTGCCGACGGCAGCGCCCTGCAGCGCACGGTGCGCATCGGCGTGACCGATCTGGTGCTGGGCGAGGTACTGGAAGGGCTGGACGAGGGGGATGAGGTCCTGCTGAACGTCGCAACCGAAGCATCCCCCGACGCATCAGGCATCGTCATCGACCCCGGCCCTGGCATGGTCATGCCAGGCGTCTGAGCAGGCGGCCAGGATACCGGGACACGGCACGAGCCACGAAGGCGGGACATGGCAGACATGGGAAAGGGGCGAGGCAGTCCCGGATGCTCCGGTGCGTGGGAGGCAGGACATGAAGGGCGGGATCTGGGAAGGGAGGCGGCCATGGTGGCACCAGTGCTGATCGAGCTGCGAGAGGTGCGCAAGCGGTTCGGGGGGCATGACGGGGTGCCAGAGGTGGAGATCCTGCACGGCATCGACCTACGGATCCGCGCAGGCGAGTACGTGGCCATCGTCGGGGCATCGGGCTCGGGCAAGACGACGCTGATGAACATCCTGGGCTGCCTGGACCGTCCCAGCAGCGGTGAGTACCTGTTCCAGGGCGAGGCGGTCTCGGGGCTGGACGACGATGCGCTGGCCGCGCTGCGGCGCGAGGTGTTCGGCTTCGTCTTCCAGGGCTACCACCTGATCGGCACGTCCTCGGCACTGGACAATGTGGCGATGCCGGCCCGCTATGCGGGGGTGGGCGAGCAGGCACGGCACGAGCGTGCGGCCGCCCTGCTCTCGCGACTGGGCCTGGCGGAGCGTTTGCAGTACCTGCCCCACCAGCTCTCGGGCGGCCAGCAGCAGCGGGTGTCGATTGCCCGGGCACTGGTCAACGGCGGGCGAGTGATTCTGGCCGACGAGCCGACCGGAGCGCTGGATTCGACGAGTGGCGAGCAGGTAATGCAGCAGCTGGACGAACTGTCGGCTGCCGGCCACACGCTGATCCTGATCACCCACGATCCAGCCGTGGCGGCCCGGGCACGGCGCATCATCTCGATGGCTGACGGCCGGATCGTGGGGGATATGACGGCGCCCGTCGACGGGAGGGCGCGTCCGCTGCCGGAAACCGGCCGGGCCGTGGCCGACGACAGCCTGCTGGTCCGGCATGCCGGTGTGCCGGTACGCAAAGACGGCAGGCCGTGCGCCGAGGCACCGGCAGACGCACCGACAGAAGCCCCTGCCGACCTGTCCGACCTGCACCCGCTGCGCGGACGCGGCGGAAAACCTGCGCCAGCTGGGTATCCTGCGCAAGACCTGCCCGCGCTGCGCGGACGGGGCCGGCTGCCGCTGCTGGCGGACCTGCCGGAGATCCTGCGCTCGGCCTGGCGGGTGATGCGGCTGAACCGGCTGCGCACCGGGCTCACGCTGCTGGGCATCATCATCGGCGTGGCGTCGGTCATCGTGATGCTGGCCGTGGGTCAGGGCTCGCAGGAGAAGGTTCTGGCCGAGATGCAGACCTTCGGGCTGCGCACGATCTACATCTTCCGGGAATGGCTGTCCGATACCCAGCAGGCCCGGCCGCTGTCGATGGCCGATGTGGCGGCCGTGCAGCAGGTGCCGAACGTGGAGCAAGCTTCGCCTGTCATCGACCAGAACGGCATCATCGTGCGTCATGGCAACCGGACGCTGCGCACCAATCTGAGCGCAACCACCCGGCACTTCGCGCAGGCGCTTAACTGGCCGGTCAGCCAGGGCACGCTGCTGGAGACGGAAGACGAGCACGATCTGCGCAAGGTGGTGCTGCTGGGCGAGCGGGTGCGCGAGGCACTGTTCGGCGCTCACGGCCAGGCAGTGGGCCAGGAGATCCTGGTGGGTAACGTGCCGTTCCGGGTAATTGGGGTGATGGCGCCCAAACCCGCCCCCTTCCCGGAGGATGATGTCAACAACCAGGTGATCGTGCCGGTGGGCGCAGCGGCGGTGCGGCTGGTCGGCAGCATGGAACTGAGCCGCATCAACGTGGTCATCCGCGACATGCGGCATGCCGCCGAGACCGAGGCCGCCATCGTGAAGACGCTGACGGCCCGCCATGGCCGCAAGGACTTCAACATCCTGAACCAGGCGCAGGCGGTGCAGCAACTGGCGCGGGCCAACCGGACGCTGACGCTGATGCTGGGGCTGATCGCCGCGATCTCGCTGCTGGTGGGCGGCATCGGCGTGATGAACGTGATGCTGATGACGGTGCGCGAGCGCACCCGCGAGATCGGCATCCGCATCGCCACCGGCGCCCGGCAGGCCGACATCCTGCGTCAGTTCCTGGTGGAAGCCATGCTGCTGACAGGCATCGGCGGCACGGTGGGCGTGAGCGGGGGATTGCTGATCGGCCTGGGACTGAAGGCGCTGGGCATCCCGATGGCCTTCTCGCCGCTGGCTGCCGCCATGGCCTTCGGCTGTGCCGTGGCCACGGGCGTGATCTTCGGGTTCATGCCGGCGCGCCAGGCGGCCCGACTGGACCCGGTGCGGGCCCTGGCAGGGGAATGATCAGAACAGCCCCACCACCTTGCCGTCCGGACCGATGTCGATGCGCTGGGCGGAGGGAACCTTGGGCAGACCAGGCATGGTCATCAGGTCGCCGCAGATCATGACGATGAAACCGGCCCCGGCCGAGAGACGCACTTCGCGCACGTTGACGACATGACCGCTGGGTGCGCCCAGCACCGTGGGATCGGTGGAGAAGCTGGCGGCCGTCTTGGCCACGCAGACGGGGTAATGGCCGTAGCCCTGGGCCTGCCAGTCCTCGATCTGGCGACGCACCTTGGCGGACGCACTGATGTCGGCCGCACCATAGATGCGGGTGGCGATGGTCCGGAGCTTGTCCCAGAGGGGCATGTCATCCGGATAGAGGGGGTTCGGAGCCGTGTGGGCTGCCGATGCGCCCTCGCCCTGCTCGGCCAGTCGTACCACTTCGTGGGCCAGCACCTCGGCGCCGGCACTGCCCTTGGCCCAGTGTTCGGCCAGCACCACGTCCACGCCACGGGCCCGCATGGCACGGCGGATGAGGTCGAGTTCGGCCTCGGTGTCGGCATCGAAGCGGTTGATGGCCACCACGGCAGGCAGGCCGAAGCGACCGGTGATGTTGTCGACGTGGCGTTCGAGGTTGGCCATGCCCTTTTCCAGGGCGGCCAGGTTCTCGGTACCCAGTTCTTTCACGGGAACGCCGCCGTTGTACTTGAGGGCCCGCACTGTGGCGACGATGACGCAGGCATCGGGCCAGAGGCCGGCCTTGCGGCACTTGATGTCGAGGAACTTCTCGGCGCCCAGGTCGGCGCCGAAGCCGGCTTCGGTGACGACGTAGTCGGCCAGCTTCAGCCCCGCCCGGGTAGCGATGACCGAGCTGCAGCCGTGGGCGATGTTGGCAAAGGGGCCGCCATGCAGCAGCGCCGGGTTGTTTTCCAGGGTCTGCACCAGGTTGGGCTTGATGGCGTCGCGCAGCAGCACGGCCATGGCGCCATGGGCCTGCAGCTGCCGTGCTCGCAGCGGCTGGCCCTGGCGGTCCAGACCGAAGACGATCTCGCCCAGGCGCTCGCGCAGGTCCATCAGCGACGTGGCCAGGCAGAAGATGGCCATGACTTCGCTGGCCACCACAATGTCGAAGCCATCCTCGCGCGGCTGGCCGTTCACGTGGCCGCCCAGGCCCACGATGGTGCTGCGCAGGGCCCGGTCATTCATGTCCATCACCCGCTTCCAGTGGATGCGGGTGGGATCGATGTCCAGTTCGTTGCCGTGGTGGATGTGGTTGTCGATGGCGGCCGCCAGCAGGTTGTGGGCCTGGCCGATGGCAGCGAAGTCGCCGGTGAAGTGGAGGTTGATGTCCTCCATGGGCACCACCTGGGCGTGACCGCCGCCCGCCGCACCGCCCTTGATGCCGAAGACCGGCCCCATGGACGGCTCGCGCAGGCAGATCATCGTCTTTCGGCCGATGCGGTTAAGCGCATCACCCAGACCGACCGTGAGGGTGGTCTTGCCCTCGCCGGCCGGCGTGGGGCTGATGGCAGTGACCAGCACCAGTCGGCTGTCCTTCCTTTCGGGCTGGCTGTCGAGCCAGTCCAGCGAGACCTTGGCCTTGTAGTGGCCGTAAGGCTCCAGGGCGTCATCGGGGATGCCGGCCCTGGCGGCAATATGGCCGATGCGCTCCAGGCGGGCGTTCTGAGCGATCTCGATGTCGGTGGGCATGGTGTTGTCTCGTTCCTGGGAAGCGCTGATGGGCAATGGCCAGCCCAGGGACAGGGCGGACTGGCATGCCGTGGACGGCGTTCAGGATCGTACCAGCTCGGACGCAAAAAAGCCCGGAAGGCAGTCACGCCGTCCGGGCTGGTATCTGGCGGAGACGGTGGGATTCGAACCCACGGTTCGCTTTTTGAGCAAACACTCCCTTAGCAGGGGAGCACCTTCGGCCTCTCGGTCACGTCTCCGGGGAAGGTTTCCGGGCTCCGGCCACTGGCTGGCGCCCTTCACTTCCAGCGAAAGCCGCCAGGCGACTTTCGTAAAGATGAAATAATGGCAGAGAAAAGGAAATTTTTCAAGCGCTTGGCGAAAAAACCGCGCGCCTGAACAACGCCTTTCGCTGTTGCGTTCAGACCACCTTCTCTTCGACCGCCTCGCCTTCCAGGCCAAAGGCCGCGTGCAGGGCGCGCACCGCCAGCTCCAGGTACTTGTCCTCGATGACGACGGAGGTCTTGATCTCGCTGGTGGAGATCATGCGGATGTTGATGCCTTCCTTGGCCAGGCACTCGAACATGCGGGCCGCGATGCCGGCATGGCTCTTCATGCCCAGGCCCACGATGGAGACCTTGGCGATGAGCGGGTCGCCCTTGACCTCGCCGCCGCCCAGGCCCGGCACCACTTCGGTTTCCAGCACCTTCATGGTGCGCTTGAAGTCGTTCTGGTTGACGGTGAAGGAAAAGTCGGTGGTGCCGTTGACCGCCTGGTTCTGCACGATCATGTCGACATCGATGTTGGCAGCCGCCACCGGCCCCAGGATGCGGGAAGCAATGCCCGGCACGTCCGGCACCTTGGTCAGGGTGATCTTGGCTTCGTCGCGCTGGAAGGCGATTCCGGAGATGACGGCTTGCTCCATGTTGGTTCCATCCATTTCTTCTTCAAAGGTGATCAGCGTGCCCGATTTCATTTCCTCGTCGAGCGGGATGTCGGGCGATGTGAGGCTGGAGAGCACCCGGGTCTTGACCTTGTACTTGCCGGCAAACTCGACCGAGCGGGTCTGCAGGACCTTGCTGCCCAGACTGGCCATCTCGAGCATCTCCTCGAAGGTGATGCGATCAAGCCGGCGGGCTTCGGAGACGATGCGCGGGTCGGTGGTGTAGACGCCGTCGACATCGGTGTAGATCAGGCATTCATCGGCCGTGATGGCGGCTGCCACGGCCACGGCCGAGGTGTCGGAACCTCCGCGGCCCAGCGTGGTGATGTGGCCTTCGCGGTTGATGCCCTGGAAGCCGGTGATGATGACCACCCGCCCCTGCGCGAGGTTCTCGCGGATGCGACGGTCGTCGATGGATTCGATGCGGGCCTTGGTGTAGGCATCATCGGTGACGATGGGCACCTGCCAGCCGGTGAAGCTGATGGCATCGACGCCCTGGCTCTTGAGGGCCATGGCCAGCAGGGCCACGGAAGCCTGTTCGCCGGTGGAGGCGAGCATGTCGAGCTCGCGCCGGTCGGGCTCGGCCTGGATGGCCTTGGCCAGGTCGATGAGGCGATTGGTCTCGCCCGCCATGGCCGAAGGAACGACCACCATCTGGTGGCCGGCACGATGCCATTTGGCAACCCGCCGGGCCACGTTCTGGATGCGTTCGACCGACCCCATCGAGGTACCGCCGTATTTGTGAACGATGAGCGCCATTGATGTGAGGATCCCGCTTGATGGAGGAAGACGGTGCAAGGACCGTGCTTCCGGGATTCGTGAAGGAACGAAGATGCTGCGCCTGGCTGGCGTTTCCCGTCGTGCAGGCGCCAGACGACCCTTGTGAGTCCCGTCTGGCGTGCCCCGGGTGCGACCTTCTCTATGGGGCAATGATTATAAGTTGCCAAAATGCACAGCGGGGGTGTGCAGTCCGTTATTTCTGATGTAAACGAGTCTCATAGGCAAAACTGACAACCACGGGCAGATCTTGCCCCGCTTCCGTGCAAACGTCTGCGGGCAGATGCGGCGATGCCCTGAAGCAGTGCAACAGGAAGCCGCGCGAGCAGAGACCGCCGCAGGCGCCATCTGCAGCGGGGATTTGCCCTCTACAGCCAGGGCTGCAAGGCTGCAGCCGGCTGCCAGGAAAGCTGCACGCGGGGACCGCTGCGGCCGTGGGCCGCGTGGGCCGCGTGGGCATCGGGCGGCATGTCAGCGAGCAGTCCGAACGGTGCCGCATAAATGGGCTGGCCGTCCGCGCGGATCACCGGCAGGCAGGCGCGCAGACAGGCGGGAATGCCGCGCGCCTGCATCAGCTTCTTCCAGCTGCGACTGGGCGAGGATGGGGACAGGCGCAGACGCTCGCCCCCCCGCCCCTGGTCAATGAGGATCTCGGTACGGCTGAGCCAATCCGCATCCACCGTGTCCGGCGCTGCCGTGGGCAGGGCCTGCTCGGGCCCTGCCTGTTCGAGGTAGAGCCGGCCGGCGGGCAGATCGACGAAGGTCTCGCCCTTCCAGCGCAGCAGCATCGGCGAGATGGGCGGTACCTCGGGCATGACGCCGATGCGGTCGCGGTAGCGCAGCAGGGTGATGCCGTCGTGGCGGACAAGAGCCTGGCTGGCCGCGGCCAGCAGCAGCTGACGTTCGATCTCGAAAAGCTTGAGGCGCGAAGGCATGCGGCAGCCCAGCCGCCCCAGCCACCAGCGCAGTGCCTCGGCCCGGCGCACGCTGTCCAGACCCATCATGGCCGACCGAGAGAGCATGGGCCAGTCGGCTGCTGCAGTGTGCGACGCCAGATGCACGGTGCAGGCCGCCACGTCGGCCTCGGCCTGGCCCAGCAGGCGGTCGGCCGCCTGCTGCAACAGGCCGATGGAGGCCAGCTCGTCGGGCAGCGAGAGCGCGTCTTCGCGCAAACGCTGATCCAGGAAGCGGCGCACCCGGTTGCGGGCCAGACGCGTGTCCTGGTTGGACGGGTCTTCCACCCACTGGATGCCGTGCGCCTGCGCCCACTCGGTCAGCTGCTGGCGCGACAGTCCCAGGAAGGGGCGCAGCACACGCATGCCGGCGGGTGCGTGAGGCATGGGAGAGGATTCGCGCATGCCGGCCAGGCCCAGCAGGCCGCTGCCCCGGCGGCGGCGCAGCTCGACGGTCTCCAGCTGGTCGTTGGCGTGATGGGCAGTCAGCACCACCCGGGCGCCGATCTCGGTGGCCATGTCGGCCAGGGCACGGTAGCGCCCTGCCCGGGCCCAGGCTTCCAGACCCAGGGCGCCAAAACCGGCAGACACCCGAAGCCGGCGCGACAGGAACGGCAGCCCGAGCGAGGAGGCTTCGGCGGCGCAGAAGGCCAGCCAGTCATCGGCGCGGGATTGCAGACCATGGTGGACATGGGCCACGGCGGCCCGCACCACGGGGCGCAGAGCTGCCACGGCGTGCATCAGCACCTGCGAGTCACGCCCGCCCGAACAGGCCAGCAGCAGCGTGTCGTCGGGCCCCAGGCCTGCACGCTGCAGGCACTGGTGCAAGGCATCCACGGGCGTGTCGTCGGTCATCGTCGTCGGTGGATCCGGCGGATCATGCCCGGGCGCAGTGCGGCCGGGCATGGCGGGCAGTCTGCCCGATGGCGGGTCAGGCCGTGACTTCCTTGAACTTGCCGTAGGCGGCAATGCGGCTCTGGCGCTGGCGCACCAGGTCGGCACGGCGCATGCCGGAGAGCTGGCGCAGGGCCTCGGCAATGGCCGGGCGCAGCTTGGCCACCATGGCATTCATGTCGCGGTGGGCACCGCCGACCGGCTCTTCGATGATCTCGTCGATGAGCCCCAGGGCCTTCAGGCGCGGGGCCGTGATGCCCATGATCTCGGCCGCCTCGGAGGCCTTGTCGGCGCTCTTCCAGAGAATGGCAGCGCAGCCCTCGGGCGAGATGACGGAGTAGACGCTGTACTGCAGCATCATCAGGATGTCGGACACGCCGAGCGCCAGCGCTCCGCCCGAGCCCCCTTCGCCGATGACGATGCTGATGATGGGCACTTCAAGGGCCGCCATTTCCAGCAGGTTGCGGCCGATGGCCTCGGACTGGCCACGCTCCTCGGCCCCCATGCCGGGGAAGGCGCCCGGGGTGTCGATGAGGGTGATGATGGGCAGGCCGAACTTCTCGGCCAGCTTCATCAGGCGCAGCGCCTTGCGATAGCCCTCGGGACGCGGCATGCCGAAGTTGCGGTGCGTGCGCTCCTTGGCGTCGCGCCCTTTCTGGTGGCCGATGACGACAACGCTGCGGCCATCGAAACGGGCCACGCCGCCCACGATGGCGGGATCGTCGGCAAAGGCGCGATCACCGTGCAGCTCGTGGAAGTCGGTCATCAGCGCATGGATGTAGTCCAGCGTGTAGGGGCGCTGCGGATGCCGGGCCACCATGGCCGTCTGCCAGGGCGTGAGCTTGTCGTAGAGATCCTTCAGCTTGGAATCGCACTTCGAGCGCAGCCGGTCGATCTCCTCGGCGATATCGACGGCCGATTCTCCCTGCACGTAGCGCAGCTGCTCGATCTTGCTCTCGAGTTCGGCAACGGGTTGTTCAAAATCCAGATAGGTTGTCTTCATAGATGTCGGTGCGACCTTCAACGCCGCCAGGTGGTGCCGGCGGGACCGTCTTCAAGGGTGATGCCGGCCTCGGCCAGCTGCTGGCGGATGGCGTCGGCCTCGGCGAAGTTCCGAGCCTTGCGGGCAGCCAATCGGGCGTCGACCAATGCCTGGATCGCATTATCGTCGAGATCGCCCTCATGAGCTGCTGCGCCGCGCAATCCGTTGCGGCGCACGGCGACCGGGTCCTGCCCCAGCAGCCCCAGCACGGCGGCCAGGCCGCGCAGCTGACGCTCGATGGCGGGATCACGGGTGCGGTTCAGATCGGTAGCCAGCTCGAACAGCACCGAGACAGCCACCGGGGTGTTGAAATCATCGTCCATCGCCTCGGCAAAGCGCATGGCGCGCGGCTCGGACCAGTCGATGGCGGCCACGGCAGCCCGGGCGGCCTCACCCTCGGCGCAGGTGGCAGCAGCAGCCTGGCCTGCCCCGGCCGATGCTGCTGCGCCCTGCCCGGCCTGGCCTTCGACCTGAGCCTGCGCGGCCGGCCAGTCGGTCGAGAGCGCGTTGTAGAGACGCAGCAACGACTCGCGGGCGTCGTCGAGCCCGGCATCGGAATAATTGACCTGGCTGCGGTAATGCGAGCGGACGATGAAGAAGCGGATGACCTCGCCGTCGAACTTCTTCAGCACGTCGCGGATGGTGAAGAAGTTGCCCAGCGACTTGGACATCTTCTCGCCATCGACCTGCACGAAGCCGTTGTGCAGCCAGTAGCGCACGAAGCTCTTGCCGCCCTCGGGGAAATAGGCGGCATCGCTCTGGGCAATCTCGTTCTCGTGGTGCGGGAACTGCAGGTCGGCCCCGCCGCCGTGGATGTCGAACTGCCGGCCCAGCAGCCGGGTGGACATGGCCGAGCACTCCAGGTGCCAGCCGGGACGCCCCGGTCCGAACGGCCCCTGCCAGCAGGCCTCGGGCGGCTCCTCAGGCTTGGCAGCCTTCCAGAGCACGAAGTCGAACGGATCTTCCTTGCCGGCGGCCACGGCCACGCGCTCACCGGCGCGCAGGTCATCGAGCGACTTGCCGCCCAGACGGCCGTAGCCGGCAAAGCGCCGGACCCGAAAGAGCGTGTCGCCGTCGCCACTGCGGTAGGCGTAGCCGTTCTTTTCCAGCAGGCTCACCAGATCCAGCATCTGCGGCACGTATTGGGTGGCACGCGGCTCCAGGTCCGGGCGCTGGATGCCGAGCGCGGCCTCGTCCTCGTGCATGGCGGCGATGAAGCGGCCGGTCAGGCTGGAGAGCGTCTCGCCGTTCTCGACAGCACGACGGATGATCTTGTCGTCGATGTCGGTGATGTTGCGCACGTAGGTGACCTGGTAGCCACGCGCACGCAGCCAGCGCTGCACCACGTCGAAGGCCACCAGCATCCGCGCATGGCCGATGTGGCAGTAGTCGTAGACCGTCATGCCACAGACATACAGCCCCACCCGCCCCGCTTCGAGGGGCTGGAAGTCTTCCTTGCGACGGGTCAGGGAGTTGTAGAGCTTGAGCGTCCGGGCCATGGAGGGTCGACGGTAGGGAACGGAAAATGGATGGAAAGGGCGGGTGCGACGGACGAGAGCACCGTGAACACGCGGCCCCATGTCCGGGACGGACCCGGGAAAGCCTGTGGCCACCGCACCTGTGGCGCACACCCCGAGCGCCGGCCAGGCTGCAAGGACAAATGCACATGCCGCCCGCTGCACGCTCTAGAATGCCGCACTAAACTCAGAGTGTAACCGACAGTCGTGGATCGACCTCGCACTGCAACGGTATTCCAGAGCGCATGACATCACGTGCATGCCCGCGCGCCCTGGCCTGCCCCTGTCCTTTGCACCCCTTCCGTCTCATCCGTTCGTCGCCCATGCCCACCGTTTCCTCCCTGCCCGCCTCCCTGATGCGAATGGCACTGCTGCCGGCGCTGATTCTGGCCGCCACCCAGGCAGGCGCTGCCGACAGCGCATCGACCCAGCGGCTGGACAGTGCCATCATGTCCTCACACGGCGCCCTGGTCGAGACAACGGCCGACGAAGCGACGGCCCGCACGCCGGACAGCAGCCAGGGCGATGCCGCATCGGCCCAGGCCTCGCGCGCCTCGACGGGCAGCAGCTCCGGCAATGACGGCGCGGATGCAAGCCTGGCCGATCCCCTGCCGATCAATCGCGGAGGGCAGCCTGCCGATGCCCGTGCCGAGCTGGAGAACCAGCGCCGGCAGGCGCAGGCGGCCCTGAACCGGCGTGATCCGGCCCGGGCGCTGGCCATGGCCAATGCGGCCCTGCAGGAGGCACCGGGGGATGCCCGACTGCGCTTCCTGAAAGGGCTGGCGCTCTTTCAGCTCAAGCGGATGGCCGATGCCGAGCACGAGTTCAACGGGCTGATCGAGGAGTATCCCGAGCTGCCCGAGCCCTACAACAACCTGGCCGTGGTCCGGGCTGCCCAAGGCAACCTGGAGGGTGCCCGCGATGCCCTGGAAGCCGCCATCCGATCGGTCCCCGACTACGCGGTGGCCTACCAGAATCTGGGCGATCTGTACCTGCAGCTGGCGGCACAGCGCTGGCGCCATGCCCAGAAGCTGGCGCCCAGCCCCGTGCGCGCCACCCGGCTGAAGGCGCTGGAGACGCTGCTCGAACCGTCCACCGACCGTTCTTCGGGCGAGACTTCCCGTTCCGTCACACGGCCGGCAGAATCGGCCGTCAGGCATGCGCCGGCGGGCGAGTCCACGACACCCCGCAGGTCCTCACCCACAGAATGATCCGTCCTGCGCCGGGCTGGGCCACTCGATCCCGTGGCCGGCCCCGCCGGACGCCCACGCCGCCGGCTATCCGGGCCTGATGCCCGTACCCGGCCTTCATGACAAACCGTTTTTCACAGGAGCAACACCCTCATGACCCGTTTCACCCGTCCCCACTCCCTGCTGTCGCCCGTTCTGGCCCTGCTCGCCGGCGCCCTGCTGATGTCGGGCCCGTCCGATGGCGCCGCCGCCGAAGCCGCCCCGAAGGTGCGGATGAAGACCTCGCTGGGTGAGATGGTGATCGAGCTGTACCCGGAAAAGGCCCCCAAGACCGTCGAGAACTTCCTGAAGTACGTCGACGACGGCTTCTACAAGGACACGATCTTCCACCGCGTGATCGGCAACTTCATGATCCAGGGCGGCGGCTTCGACGCGAAGATGCAGCAGAAGCCCACCCGCAGCCCGATCCCGCTGGAGTCGCGCAACGGCCTGAAGAACGACCGCGGCACCATCGCCATGGCCCGCACCAGCGTGCCTGACTCCGCCACCGCCCAGTTCTTCATCAACACCGTCAACAACAACGGCCTGAACTACCCGCAGCCGGACGGCAACGGCTATGCCGTGTTCGGCAAGGTGATCGAGGGCATGGACACCGTGGACAAGATCGCCCAGGTGCAGACCACCCGCGCCGGCATGCACGCCGACGTGCCGCGTGAGCCGGTGATCATCGAATCGGTCGAGCGGGTCAAGTAAGCCGTGTCCGGCGCCGCCCTGCCCAGCCTGCCCGATCCCGACCGGGTGCTGTTCGCCTCGGACATGCACCTGGACGATCGCCATCCGGCGCTGGTCGAGCGCTTCCTGACCGAGCTGGCCGCACGCCTGCAGGCCACGCCGGTATCGGGCAGCACGCTCTTCCTGCTGGGGGATCTCTTCGAGTACTGGATCGGCGACGATGCCGTGGGGCCGGCCGCGCAGCGGCTGGCAGCACTGCTGCACGGCTTCGCCGGCCAGGGCGGCCAGGTGTTCCTGATGCACGGCAATCGGGATTTCCTGATCGATTCACCGCTGCCCGGCCAGCCCGGACACCCCACTTACAGCCAGCGCTGCGGCGCCACGCTGCTCCCCGATCCCACTGTGGTGGAGATCGGCGGCCAGCGGGTGCTGCTCTCGCATGGCGACCCGCTATGCACCGACGACGTGCCCTACCAGCAATGGCGTGCCCAGTGCCGCCAGCCGGTCTGGCAGGCCGCGCTGCTGGCCCGCAGTGTGCCCGAGCGCATTGCGCTGGCACAATCGCTGCGTCAGCAGAGTGCCCAGCAGCAACAGGGTGCGGCCGTGCTGGCCGACGTGAACCGTGATGCCGTGAATGCGGCCATGGACGCCCACGACTGCCCGGTCCTGGTGCATGGTCACACCCATCGCCCTGCCCTGCATCGCTGGTCGCATCCGGGTGGTCAACGTACCCGCTGGGTGCTGAGCGACTGGACCGAAGGCGACGCCTCAATCCCGCCGCGCGGTCATGTCATGTCCTTCGCCGAAGGCATGGCACTGCCCGTCACTGCAGACTGAGCGCCCTTCGTCCGCCGATCGATGTCGCGGCAGATGCCGCGCAGCAGATCCACCTCGGCCGCTGTCAGCGACGTGCGGCCAAACAGATGCCGCAGCCGGGCCATCAGCCTCCGCGGCCGGGCCGGATCCAGCGTGCCCAGCGCCGCCAGGCTGCTCTCGACATGCCGATACAGCCCTTCCACGGCCCCCAGATCAGCCAGTCTTTCACTTGGCCGGACGCCCCGGTTGCCATCGTGGCGCACGCCAGCCTCCAGACTTGCCTCATCTCCACGGCCGCGCGCATCCGTCGGCTGCCCCGCCAAGGTACGGGGCGGTTCTCCGCTGTGTGCCCCAGTCGGCGTGGCATCCCCACTGGCCCGAGCATGCCCCGCCTCCCGCTCCAGCACCGCCTGCCGCAGCGAGAACGCCACGATCTGCACCGCCTGCGCCAGGTTCAGCGAACTGTAGTCAGCATCGGCCGGAATGGTGAGCCAGCGCTGGCAGCGTGCCATCTCGGCCGTGCCCAGCCCGGTACGCTCGGTACCAAAGACAAAGGCCACCCGCTGCACCTGCCCGACCGACAGCATGGCCAGCACCTCGTCACACAGCGGCCCCGGAAAGGCGGGCGGGGGGCCAAATTCCCGCCCCTCGGCACTGACCGCCACCGCCAGCTGGCAGTCGGCCAGCGCCGCGTCCAGACTGGGACGGCTTCCCACCTGCGCCAGCCGCGCCTCCGCACCAGCGGCCAGAGCCAGCGCTCCTGCGTCTTCACGGAACGTGGCGTCACGCGGTGCCGTCACCATCAGGTCCGGGATGCCCATGGTGGTGAGCGCCCGCACGGCCGATCCGATATTGGCCGACAAACTGGGCGAAACCAGCACGAACCGACAGGCATCCAGCAAGTGTTGGCTGAATGCATCCAGTTTGCGGTGAGTTTCTGAACGCTCGGTCATTTGTTGATGTAGAATCCCGGAATTGTTCTTCTGAAGAGTCACCATGCATCCGATGCTCAATGTCGCCGTGCGTGCCGCACGGCAGGCTGGCCGACTGATCAACCGCGCCAGTGTCGACATCGAAACGGTGCAGATCACCCGCAAGGACCGCAACGACTTCGTCACCGAGGTGGATCGTGCTTCCGAAGCCGCCATCATCGAGACGCTGCTTGCGGCCTACCCAGACCATGCAATCTTAGCGGAGGAATCCGGCTTCAAGCCCGGCCGGTCCACCCCGGCCGACACCCCGCTGAAGGACGTGGAGCACGTCTGGATCATCGATCCGCTGGACGGCACCACCAACTTCATTCATGGTCTGCCCCATTACTGCATCTCCATCGCCCTGATGGAGCGCGGCGTGATCACCCAGGCACTGATCTTCGATCCCAACCGCAACGAGCTGTTCACGGCCACCCGTGGCCGGGGCGCCTTCCTCAACGACCGCCGCATCCGCGCCAGCAAGCGCTTCCGTCTGGAGGATTCGCTGCTGGGCACGGGCTTCCCCTTCCGTCGTCACCAGGACGAGGACGCCTACCTGACGGTGCTGCGTCCGCTGGTCGACAAGGGCGCCATCATGCGCCGCTCGGGCTCGGCCGCGCTGGATCTGGCCTATGTGGCCACCGGCCGCTTCGACGCCTTCTTCGAACTGGGGCTCAAGCCCTGGGACGTGGCTGCCGGCAGCCTGCTGGTCACTGAAGCCGGCGGTCTGGTGGGCGACTTCGACGGCGAGGCGAACTATCTGGATGGTGGCCAGATGCTGGCCGGCAACCCGAAGCTCTTCTCGATCCTGGTGCCGCTGCTGCAGCCGGTGCTGGGCAGTGGCGTGCAGCCTGCGGCCCCGGCCGCGACCGATGCCGCACCCGCTCCGCGTCGCCAGCTGCGTGCCCGCTCCAGGGCCGCTGCC
>ERZ773100.492-NODE-492-length-20197-cov-29.368831_pt1 | contig 20197 bp, 16 predicted proteins | sample MGYA00511119_ERZ773100 | MGnify/ENA primary metagenome ERZ773100 (study PRJEB29015, sample SAMEA2738000) | human oral metagenome | biome: human oral; feature: human-associated habitat; material: dental | place: China | collected 2111 ...
CAGCTGAGCGTCCCACACCTCAAGGCTGGAGAGCATCGAGGCCGGCACGCCTCCCGAGCGGCGCGCGGCACGAGCCGACTTCAGCAGGCTGGCGCGCTGGGAGAGGATCTTGTCGTGCTCGGCGCGCACCCCGGCCAGCGAGGGTCGCAGGGTCACGGCCAGGTCGTCCAGGAAACGACGGCGCACCCCCGGCTCCTCGCGCACCAGGGCGAGATCCTCGGGTGCGAAGACGACGGTGCGCAGAATGCCCAGCAGGTCGCGGGGCCGTACGGCGCCCCGATTGAGTCGGGCGCGGTTGGCCTTGCCGGCGATGATCTCGATCTCCAGGACGCTGGGGCGCTCGCCGTGGACGACCTTGGCCCGTACGACCGCTCCACCGGGCTGCAGTTCGCCCGGCGCGGCGCGGCGCACGAGGGCGGTGTCCGCACCGGCCCTGTGGCTGGAGAGTGTCGACAGGTAGGCGACCGCCTCGACGAGGTTGGTCTTGCCCTGCCCGTTGGGCCCGATGAGGGCGGTGGGACCGGGCTCCAGGGCGAGGACGAGCTCGTCGTAGGAGCGGAAGTCGCTGAGTGCCAGGTCTGAGATGTACACAGGCGTCCACAGGCGCGCCCGCCCCGCTCAGGCGCCGAACCGGATCGGCATGAGCAGGTAGCGGAAGGACGTGTCCTCCTCGCCGCCGATGGCGCTCATGCCGGTCAGGACCGCGGGCTTGGACGGGTGGGTGAAGTCGATCTTGACGTAGGGCTGCGTGATCGCGCCGAGGCCGTCGACCAGGTAGCCGGGGTTGAAGGCGGTGGTGATGTCCTCACCCTCCAGGTGGGCCACGAGCTGCTCGGAGGCCTGGGCGTCGTCGCCCTGCCCGGCGTCCAGCGCCAGGTTGCCGTCGGTGAAGGACATGTGGATCGGAGTGGAGCGGTCGGCGACCAGGCTGACCCGGCGCACCGCGCCCATGAGTTCCTCACGCCCCACGGTGGCGTGAATGGTCGTGGATTCCGGGAACAGTCGCAGTACCGGAGGGTAGTCGCCGTCTGTGAGCAGGCTGGTGGTGCGCCGGCCACCGGCCTCGAAGCCGATGAGGCTGGAGGTCGCCGAGTCGGGGTCGGTCAGCGCCACCGTCACCTCGCCGGCAGAGGTCAGCGACTTGGCGACGTCGGACAGGGTGCGGGCCTTGAGCAGCGCGTGCGTCGACAGGCCGCTGTCCTGCGGGGACCAGGTCATCTCGCGCACCGCCAGGCGGTAGCGGTCGGTGGCCATGAGGGTCAGTGACTCACCGTCGACCTCCATCTGCACACTCGTGAGCAGGGGGAGGGTCTCGTCCCGCGAGGCCGCGATGGAGACCTGAGCGACCGCCCGGGCCAGGTCATGGGCATCGACCGTGCCGGCCACCCCGGGCATGACCGGCAGGGCGGGGTAGTCGTCGGCGGCCATGGCGGCCAGGGAGAAGTGCGCCGCACCGCAGGAGACGGTCACCTTGGTGCCCTCGACCTCCACGTCCACGGGCTTGGGGGGCAGTGCCTTGGCGATGTCGGCCAGCAGGCGGCCCGAGACCAGGACGACGCCCTCCTCCTCGACATCGGCCGCAACCTCGCAGCGCGCCGAGACCTCGTAGTCGAAGGAGGCCAGGATGAGAGAGGCGGGCGTGGCCTCCAGACGCACGCCGGCCAGGACGGGGACGGGCGGACGAGCGGGCACCGAGCGGGCGGTCCAGGTGACGGCCTCCGCCAGGACGTCGCGGTCGACCCTCAGCTTCATGGGGCGCCTCCTTGTGTGAGCGTGCGTTTCCGTCTCCCGGTCCGGGCAGGACTGTCCAGGTGGAGTCTAGACGCATGAGGGCCTGGTGCGTCCACATGCCGGATACCGGCGTGCTCGGGGGCGGTCGGCGCCCTCGTACGGGCTGTGGGGGACGGATCGTGTAGGAGAGGATCAGTAGGGGTATTAGGAGATGTGGATTCTGGGGATAAGCCCGCTGCGGCCCGAGACGACGCGGGTGCGGGATGTGGAACTACAAGAGAGTGGTTCGGTGGAGCCGGCCGGTCGGCGGTGGTTTCCCCATGAGTCCCTGGGCGCGAGCGCACATCCCGGACGGATGCCGTCCACATGGGGAAGCCGGTTGTCCACCGGAGCGCGCAGGCTCCTCCCCAGGGCCTCGAGGGGTCCGGGACGCTCAGCGGGGGGCCTGAGCGGCCTGCTTGATGCGGGCGGTGATCTCCTGGACCTGGTTGTAGGTGTCGCGTCGCTCGGCCATCTGCGTGCTGATCTTGCGGCTCGCGCTCATGACGGTCGTATGATCCTTGCCGCCGAACTCCTTGCCGATCTTGGTGGTGGACATCTCGATCAGCTCGCGGCACAGGTACATGGCGATGTGCCGGGCGTGCACCATGGTCTGGGCCCGGTCCTTGGAGCGCAGGTCCTCAATGGTCAGGCCGAAGTAGTCGGCCGTCTGCGTCATGACCATGGCGGCGGTGATCTCGCCGCCGCCGGAGCTGGCGATGATGTCCTTGAGCACCATCTCCGCCAGGGTCTGGTCGATGGGCTGGTCGGTCAGGGACGCGAAGGCGGTGACGCGGATGAGCGCCCCCTCGAGCTCGCGGATGTTGGTGGTGACCCGGCTGGCGATGTACTCCAGGACGGGCAGGGGCAGGTCCACGCCCTCGGCACCGGCCTTATTGCGCAGGATCGCTGTGCGGGTCTCCAGGGTCGGGGGCTGGACGTCAACGGTCAGCCCGGACTCGAAGCGCGACAGCAGGCGCTTCTCGAATCCCTTGAGGTCCTTGGGCGGCAGATCGGAGGTGAGGACGACCTGCTTGTTGGCCATGTAGAGGGTGTTGAAGGTGTGGAAGAACTCCTCCAGAGTCTGCTCCTTGCCGCCCAGGAACTGGACGTCGTCGACCAGGAGGATATCGACGTCGCGGTAGCGCCGCTTGAAGTCGTTCATCTGCCCTTCGGCCACGGAGGCGATGAAGTCCGAGACGAATTCCTCGGAGGAGACGTACTTGATGACCATGTCCTGGTACAGGGAACGGGCGTGATTGCCGATGGCGTGCAGCAGATGGGTTTTTCCCAGCCCCGAGCCGCCATAGATGAAGAGCGGGTTGTAGACGCCGGTGGAGCGGTCGGAATCGGGGTTCCCGGGCTGCTCGGCCACCTTGAGCGCGGCCGCGAAGGCGAAACGGTTGGAATCGCCCATGACGTAGTTGTCGAAGGTGTAGCGAGGATTGAGGTGAGAGCTCTTGTCGAAGGACTGGGGGCCCTCCGGACGGGCGAAGGCGGCGGCGGGATTGGTGACGTAGGACGGTGCTGCTGAGTGCGATGAGTGTCCTGGGCGTCCCGAGCGCGTCGGTTGGACGGATTGCAGGGCGTGCCGGCCGGTGGTTCCGGAGGCTCCGGACGCCGTGGGGGGCTCGACGGCGGACGGGCGGGCGCGCACGACGGGCTCCGGGGCGTCGGACTCGGCCAGGGCGGAGGATAGGTCGGGGACGCGGGGCGCCACGTGCTGGGTCGGTGGACGCGTGACGGCCATGGTCGGTGCGGGCGTCCCGGCGTCCAGGGAGGTGTCGACGGTCACTTCGAAGGGGACATCTCGGCCCCAGACCTGTGTCAGGGCTCGGCTGATGGTCGCGCGCGCCTCCTCGACCTTGCTCTTGGTGAAGGGAGAGCCGGCGACGAGCACGAGAGTGCCGTCGACGTCGATGACGCGCGTCATCCGGATGATGGAGAGCTTGCCGGTGCTCAGCTCGGTGGAGTCGGACAGGACCTCCAGGACTGACTGCCACTTGAGTGTTGTTTCGTCTGGCACGGCCTGCTCCTGACGGGTGGGGGTAATAGAGGTTCACATCATGGAGTTTTTCCACAGGGTTGTCCACACGTGTGTCTATCCACAGGATCATCCCCACCTGGGGACAACGGGGCCGAGGCAGCGGTGCGAGCGCTGGATGCCGACGGCGTGTCGGGACTCTCACCGTCGACGCCGCAGGATCGTTTGACCGTGCGGAAAAGAGGGCCGTATTGTGGTGCAGACGTTCGCACGGAGTCACGTCCCGGTCCATGGGGCAGCCGGTGCGGGCGACCGTGTCGCGATCCTCGTGACGCACGGTTCCGATCATCCGACCAGGAGTACACCCGTGAGCAAGCGGACCTTCCAGCCGAACAACCGCCACCGTGCTAAGGTGCACGGCTTTCGCAAGCGCATGAGCACCCGTGCCGGCCGAGCGGTTCTCGCCTCGCGCCGTCGCAAGGGCCGCGCACGTCTCGCTGTCTGAGGTGCTTCCGGCGGCGCACCGAATGCTGCGGAGCGAAGACTTCTTCACCGCGGTGCGGTTCGGTGTGCGCACCGGCAGCCGCAGGCTGGTGATCCACTACTACAGCGCCGACGAGATCGGAGAAACGACTCCTCCTCCGGCACTCGTCGGCGTCGTCGTTCCCAAGAAGCAGGTCTCGCGCGCCACTCACCGCAACCGGATCAAACGCCGTGTCCGCGCGCTTATGAGCGCACGCGTGGACGGCATCGAGCCGGGGGCGCGAGTCGTCGTGCGAGGCCTGGCCGGAGCCGAGGGCGCTACGAGCGACGAGCTGGGGGCCGATCTCGATCGTCTGCTCACCCGCAGCCGGGAGGCGATCCGCCGGACCCGGCGCACCGGTGGCCCGGGACGGGGTCGCAGATGAGCCCGTGTGCGAGCAGGTCTGCGACCCATGAGCAGACTCATGATCGCGTCGTGCGTGCGGTCACCGCTCCTGTGCGCCTCTACCAGGCGCGCGTCTCACCGGCGCTGCCGCGCCAGTGCCGGTACTACCCGACCTGCTCCGCATACGCCGTCGAGGCGGTCCGCGTCCACGGGGTGCTCAAGGGCGTTCTGCTGGCGGTCTGGCGACTGGTGCGGTGCAATCCTCTGACTCCCGGTGGCGTCGACCACGTGCCCGACCCGGGCCGGTGGCGCTACCACTATCCCCACGACGTTCCCCGATTCGAGGTCGACCGGTCCGCCGGCTGATCCGCATCGGGAGCAGGCCGGACATCCCGGTCGGCGGGGCCGCTGCCGGTGCCCGCCATGCCTTACAGCTAGGAGTGCAATGGACACGATCCTGTGGCCGCTCATGGTCGCCGTCGCCTGGGTCATGGTCTACATCCACAAGGCCCTCGTGATCATCGGCCTGCCCGATGGTCCGGGTGCGGCCTGGGTACTGTCGATCATCGGCCTGACGATCTTCGTGCGCATTCTCATTATGCCGCTGTTCGTCAAGCAGATCCGGGCCAGTCGCGGCATGCAGCTCATGCAGCCCGAGCTCCAGGCGCTCCAGGCGAAGTACAAGGGGAAGAAGGATCCCGCCTCCAGGCAGCGCCAGCAGGAGGAGATGATGGCGCTGTACCGTAAGTACGGGACGAATCCTTTTTCCTCGTGCATGCCGATCCTCATTCAGATGCCGATCTTCTTCGCGCTCTTCCGGGTGCTGGCGAATCTCGGGAGTGTTGCCAACTACAGTGGTTACGGGGGCCACAGCGCGATCGGTCCGCTCACCGCCGACCTGGCCGAGCAGGTTCAGCGGTCCGCGGTTTTCGGGGCGAGCTTGTCCTCATCCTTCATGAATCCCGACCTGAACATATCGTCGGGTCTCACGGTCAAGATCGTCACAGTCATTATGATTATCGCCATGAGCGCCACCCAGTGGTACACGATGGCGCAGCTGAGCATGAAGAACATGCCCGAGTCCTCCAAGAGCTCGGACAATCCCATGATGCGATCCCAGCGCATGATGATGACGATTATGCCGCTCTTCTTCGCCTTCACCGGCGTCCAGTTCCAGATCGGCGTGCTGATCTACTGGGTGACCTCGAACCTGTGGACCATGGGGCAGCAGTTCTACACGATCAATCGCATGCCGGCGCCCGGCTCGGAGGCCGAGAAGAAGTTCCGCGCCCGTGAGAACGCCAAGCGCGCTCGCAAGGGCCTGCCCTCCCTCGAGGAGGAGGAGCGCGCCAAGGCCGAGGCCGAGGGAACTGCGCAGGTCGGTGGTCAGCGTTCGCAGCCGGTGCGAAAGGACCGTCAGAAGAAGGGTTCCGGGCGTGCCTCGTCGGATTCCGAGGAGGAGCGTGAGGGCGTTCATGAGGACGACGACGCGGCGGACACCGGGAGCTCGTCGTCCCGCAGGCCCGGAGGTCTGACGGATGAGGAGATTGCGCGGCGCCGCTACGAGAGGCGCGCGCGCGAGCGAAAGCGCGCCGCCCAGCGGCGCAAGGCTCAGAACAAGAAGCGCCGGAGCTGACCCGCAGCTCTGAGATTTGAGGAGAACGGACTCACAATGAGCGATAACACCGCCCCGTCCAGCACCGTCAAGCGCCTCGAGGAGGAGGGCGAGATCGGTGCCGATTACCTTGAGGAGCTTCTCGATATCGCTGACCTCGGCGGAGACATCGATATTGATATCGATCACGGGCGCGCGTCCATTGCCGTGGTCGCCTCGGAGGAGGGGGACGCGCGCGAGCTTGCCGACCTCGTGGGGCGCGACGGCGAGGTGCTCGAAGCCGTGCAGGAGCTGACTCGCTTGGCGGTGCAGGCTCGCACCGGCAACCGGTCGCGTCTCATGCTCGATATCAACGGCTATCGCGCCGCGCGCCGTACCGAGCTGACGAAGATCGCGCAGGAGGCGATCAAGCGGGTTCTGGCGACGGGCGAGACCGTGTCCCTGGAGGCCATGAATCCCTTCGAGCGCAAGGTGTGCCACGACGTCGTCGCCGCCGAGGGCCTGTACTCCGAGTCCGAGGGGACCGAGCCGCATCGCCACGTCGTCGTCATGCCCGCCGAGGAGGAGGATGCCGACGAGCCCGACGAGGCGTCCGACGACGGGACCGAGGCGCCCGAACAGGACTGACATGGGTCATGACATGAGTGACGGGTGGCCTGGCGGCGACCCGACCGGGGAGCCTCTCGGGGACCCGATCGGGGTGGAGCGGCCCACCGATGAGATGCATGAGCTGTTCGGGCTCGCTTTCGCCGGTGCGGAGCGCTTCGCTGAGATGCTCGTCGCAGAGGGCGAGCTGCGCGGGCTTGTCGGGCCGCGGGAGCTGCCCAGGCTGTGGACGCGTCATATTGTCAACTCCGCTGCGCTGGCGCCTTTTCTGCCCGCTCGTGGCACGGTGGCCGACGTCGGTTCCGGCGCAGGGTTCCCCGGAATCGTCGTGGCGCTTCTGCGCCCTGATCTAGAGATGACGCTTATAGAATCGATGGAACGGCGGGTCGAGTGGCTCACGTACGTTGTTCGTGAGCTTGATCTGGATAATGTCACTGTGCATCGTGCCCGTGCAGAGGAGGTCAGGGACCGATTCGATGCCGTGACTGCTCGCGCTGTCGCAAATTTGACCAAGCTGGTGCGGATGACAGCGCCTCTGCTTCGGCAGGGGGGCGGGCTTCTGGCGCTCAAGGGGGCTAAGGCAGAGGCAGAGGTCGAGGCGGCGAAGTACGTCATGAAGAAGGCCAGGCTGGAGCCGGCGATTGTTCACGATGTTGTGACGCCGGGCGGGGAGGTCACGAGGATTGTTGAGGTGCGGCGTCCAAGACGATGAGATGCACCTCGGTCCGCGGCGGTCTGCCGGGTACAAGACGGCGGCTGAACCGCGGGTTCGGTGGCGTGGCGCGAGGCAGTGGCTCGACGAGTCACTATTGATGTGCGACGTATGCGGCGGGGCTCGTCGTCGGCGTCGTCCGGCTCACGTAGACTGAAGTGCCCGGACCGTGAACGCGGTCGGGGGTGTCGTCCGAGGAGAACAGTTTTGTCGGGATCGTCTATCTTCGAGCAGCTGCGTGCCGATCATTCGGCGCTGGAGGAGTTCGCTGGAGTGCGCTTCCCGCATCCGGATCACACTCGTATTATCGCCATCGCCAATCAGAAGGGCGGGGTCGGCAAGACCTCGACGACGGTCAATGTCGCGGCGGCGTTGGCGGAGGCGGGGCTTCACGTGCTGGTCATCGACGCCGACTCCCAGGGCAATGCCTCGACGGCGCTCGGTGTGGCGCATGATGATGACCAGGCGTCCATTTACGACGTTCTCGTCGATGGGACCCAGATCGACGAGGTCGTGGTGGCGACGCACTTCTCGGAGACCCTGCTGTGCGTCCCGGCGACGATCGATGTGGCTGCGATCGAGATCGAGCTCATCAGCACCCCGGAACGCGAGTCTCGTCTGCACCACGCATTGCAGGAGTATCTCAGAAGCAGGGATTCCGCCGACCTTCCCCGGTTGGACTACGTGCTTATTGATTGCCCGCCGAGCCTGGGACTGATGACGATCAATGCGTTTGTCGCGGCAGGGGAGGTTCTTATTCCCATGCAGGCTGAGTACTACGCTTTGGAGGGGCTGGCGCTGCTCACTCGATCGGTGGATCGCATTGCGCGGATTCACAATCCTGCACTCGCCGTGTCCATGATCGCTCTGACCATGTTCGACAGGCGCACGACCCTGGCCCGGGACGTTGAGGAAGAGGTTCGCACCTATTTCCCCAACGCGGCACTTCACACACGCATCCCGCGGTCGGTACGCGTAGCCGAGGCGCCGTCCTTCGGTGCACCTGTGGTGTTCTGGGACCCGCGCTGCTCCGGCGCTGTAGCTTACAAGCAGCTTGCGCAGGAGATCGCCCAGCGCGGGGTGGCCGGTTGGGAGAGCTCGGCTCCGGTCAACAGCAATGATGCAGATGACACCGATATCGCAGATACTGCAGATATTGCAGACGACGGACAGGAGGCGTGACGATGGCGCAGAAGAGGCGCGGGCTCGGACGGGGACTTCAGGCTCTTATCCCGGAGACGCAGACGGAGACGCCGTCGGCGCGTCCCACGGACGTCTTCTTTCCCGAGTCGGACAGGTCGTCTGCGAAGAGCGACAAGACGCTCGAAGGCAGTGAGAAGAACGAGGCGTCCGGGGGTGAAGATGCCCGGCGCAAATCGGATGACATTGCGGCAACGCTCTTGGCACCATCGAAGCGGACACGAAGGTCGACGTCGAAAGGAGCCTCCGCGAGGGGAACGACACGGCGGTCCACGGCTGCTGCGGGCGGCGGCTCGCAGCGCGATGGTGCGGAGAGGAGGACCGCGTCGAGATCGAAGCGCGCCCGCGCGGGCAGCGACAGTACCGTTTCACGTGAAACATCGGTGAAGAAGACGGTTGAGGCGAAGAAGGCGACTGAGGAGCCGAAGGTTCACCAGAGTGAGTCCAAGATCGAGGAGGCGAGTGCCGCCTCTGACGTCGAGGTGAAGGAGGCGGATACCGTGACGACCGGTGACGAGGCTGAGAGGACCGGTAACGAGGAGCAGTCGCTCGTTCCGGTCCCGGGTGCGACCTTCGCGAACCTGCCTGTGGACATGATTGTCGCCAATCCGCATCAGCCACGGCAGGTCTTCGATGAGGATGACATTTCCGAGCTCGCCGCCTCCATCAAGGAGGTCGGCCTGCTCCAGCCCATTGTCGTGCGCCGGCGCGAGGATGACGGCGATGGCGATTACGAACTGATCATGGGAGAGCGGCGTCTACGGGCGGCCAAGGAGGCCGGGCTTGAGACGATTCCCGCTGTCGTCCGTTACGCAGCGGATGATGAGTTGTTGCGTGACGCGCTCCTGGAGAACCTGCACCGTGTCCAGCTCAACCCGCTGGAGGAGGCGGCCGCTTACCAGCAACTGCTTGAGGACTTCAACTGCACGCATGCGGAGCTCTCGCAGCGGATTGCCCGCTCGCGCTCACAGATCTCGAACACGCTGCGCCTTATGAAGCTGCCGCCTCTTGTGCAGCGCCGGCTCGCTGCGGGGGTGCTGTCCGCCGGACACGCTCGGTCTTTGCTGGGTCTTCCCGACGCCGCGGCCATGGAGCGTCTTGCTCAGCGTATTGTGGCCGAGGGCCTCTCGGTGCGGGCGACGGAGGAGCTTGTGGCTCTGCACGACGAGCCCGAGGCGCAGCGGACCAGGCCGCTTCGGACGCGTTCGGCGACTCTTCCGGCTCTGTCGACGAGGCTCTCGGATGCCTTCGACACGCGGGTCAAGGTGACTCGTGGAGCCAAGAAAGGGCGAATCACAATCGAGTTCGCCGGCGATGACGATCTGGCGCGCATTGTGACCGCGCTCGCCCCGGGGACGTCCCTGGACGAGGACTGAGTCCGACCGGCTGCTGACGCGGGTCGGCCACCACGTGGGTCATCGTGGCGGAGTTCTTCGGATACTCCTAGTCAAGTTGCTGTTACGCATGCGCATGTCTTGTCGCAGGCTGGTAGTCCTGTGCCTGACGAGCGACAGAGACTCACGGAGGCGTGAAGCCTCCGATGACGTCCGAGCCGTTTCATCCTGATAGGGCAGGTGTGTGGCCTGATGCCTGACGCTGTACGGCTGCCGTAACTTGGCCGAGCACTGCTGATCATTCACATGCTCATCGCTACTGTCGTCTTTGATGCTGCTCTCGCACTGGCCCGGGCATGATCATCGGGCGCGCCGGCGACTCGTTGAGTGCTGTTTCTTCCAGCGATGGTAGCGATGGCAAGCTCGGGGCTTGACCCGTGTCTGAGGTGCACGATGTCTCTCGGAAGAAGTTTCACGTGAAACGCGGCCTGCTGCTGATTCCGGTTGCCGAAGCAGGTCGGCTGCTATGGGTAAGTAGTTCGTCATCATGTAGTCCGCGGTGAGCACGACTCGTCGACAGGAGCAGCTCAGTAGTCGGGAGCATCGGTGTTCAACGATATGTGATGTTGAATATGACCTTGTGTGTCGCGTAGCGCATGACCACGTTCAGCCAGTGAGAGGAGAACCTGCCTGAGTGTATGGCTTTCGCGCTGGTAACTGGTCTTTTGAATGGGCGTCCTGTTCTACAGATGGCAAACAACGCGTGAGCTGGAGGCGAGCTGGTCACAGGCCATGTTGAAGCCCACGGCACCGGAATCCTCGTCGCCATCAATGGAATGACGACGCTGGTAGGAGCCGCCCATGCACGCCGCGCAAGCTGAATCTGGAAGCCGATGGGAGGGACGGTCGCATGGCTCGTGAACGGCTGGAGTCAGCGATCCTGTTTCCGTCTTCGGCTGCAACGATCGCGAATGAAAACGTGGCGCACTCACGACCATTTGATCGGTTCGGCATGGTGTACTGATAGCTAGTCCATCTCGCATGATCACGGTGATGTACTTCCAGCACGCCTGGGTTCTGGTGAGCATGGGCGGAGGTGACGTGATTCCCGGAGGGACTGAACGCGATGGTTTCATGTGAAACACGATCATGATATGAATGCGGGTTCACCTCACATGGGTGAGATGACTGTCGATGCGTCATGAATGGCCGACGGTGGCCGAGGCAGAGGAAGGATGCGCTGGTCTGACGCACATGGATCGCCGCGGGACGGATCGTCACATCGATCAACGACGGCGTTGCTGCGGCCAGTCTGGTCCCGCCTGTCTGGACCGTCTGCGTGACTCGTGAAGTGGCGAGTCGTCCTCGACGAGACTGCACGTTGAACGATGGACATGGGTGCGATCCTTGAGCGGGGTTGACGGTGGATCTGACGGAAGTGTCGAGGACGACCCGGAGCTCGGTGTGTGAGCGAGCATCTGAGAATCGGCCACATCGCAGCCTCAGTGGCACGATGCACGATGCTCTACGACTGGTGACCGGCCAGTTCTCTGGAGCAATATTCTGCCTTGGTGGACGGGTCCACAGAGCCACGGAGACGATTGACCACCGACAACGAATAACACGTCAGAACGATGGCGCCAACGACGTGCTGAGCAGAGCCATGAGGCCGATATGCCTCCTCGGGCGAGGAGGTGACCGCGAACCTCCAAGATAAGAGCAGTCTACTGTGAACGGGCCTGTGCGTGTTTCACATGAAACAGACTCGGTCCCTATGATGGACGATCGAGGATGGACGGCCCGGCATCCGATCGCGGACGACTCACGAGGTGGTGCGGGTGGGATCGTGTGTTCACCTCTTCTGGGTGGCTATCGAAGTGGAAATGAGCATCGTCGCCGAGCTTGGGTGTGTTGGTACTGAGTATGAACAGCCGATGGTCTCCGCCTCATATGGGAACAAGCGTGATGAGCCTGCCACGGGGACTTGGTGAATGGGGCTGTTTCGAGGATGATCAGTGACCCTTAGCCGCTATGCCCGATCAAAAACAGGGCCGTGATGGCGTCACACGGGCCCTTCGGCCCCAGATAATGCGTGCACGGAGATCTGATAGAGATGCTTGTTACTTGTGCTAGTGTGCCAGTGAGCCACAGGATATCCACCGCGGTCACTGGCGGGATGCGTGACACCGATGCCGTCAATGGTAGGGGTCGTGGCGTGGTTTCACGTGAAACGTGCTGTTGGAGAATAGCACGGGGGTACAGGAGTGCTTGAGGGCGGGGGACGCTTATTCGATACCTCTCCCATGGGAGAGGAGGTCCTGAGCGATCGGAAGAACTCGGTGACATCGATGGTTCTCAGCTCGATACACGCTCGCGGACTCCACGGGAGAATACCCGTACTAATAGCCGAGGGGCACATTATGCAAGGACCGATGTGTTCGGACACGGCTGACATTTCAGCGCCCTGCGATTTGCGCGGCAGTCTTCGACCATTGAGCTCGCTGACGATCATGGCCTCAGTCCAGACAACAGAGACTCAGTTGGGAGCCACGATGATGACAGTGATGGAGTGCAGAGTTCTCGGCACAAGGTGGTGGGTGGCGTCGTTGGTCTCGTCAGTCAAGAAGGGACGACGTCCGCCGCAGAGCTCGATGGAACGTGGACAAAGGTCGCCAGACCTGGGGTAGAGCGATGTTTCACGTGAAACAAGGCGTTACATGCAGTTCGAGAAAGCGAGTCGGGACAGTCGGGACGCTCGTCGAGAAGGCGCCGATAGGACGCAGCACGAGTCGTTTCCATGTCGCGTGTGCACGCTCGAGCGGTTCCGGCTGACCCGATCTGTTGGCATCCGTCCGGGCAAGGAGCGGGGTCTCCGTCCGTCGGACGGACTCCTGTCGTTAGAAGTGGAGGATCGGGGATCTACGTAGAATACGAGCGGTTTCACGTGAAACGGAGCAAACGCGCATGCACTGAAACGGAGCAAACGCGCATGCACTGAGACGAGGGGCGTCGGATAGAACGTCCTGGCGAGTCTTAGCGCAATGACCTGCCGACCTGGCCGATCGACGGCGCGAGTATGACTAATCGGCAGAGAGCGGTCCCTTGTCCCTCACACAGACGCCAAGTCCGTGCCCAATGCGTTTGAAAGACTGTAACGTTTGGGAGTGGATGTGGGACAGCTTTCGACAGATCCTCGTGACTCGGGTGCTGAGGCGCCCTCAGCGCTCCTGCTGGATGCGGTGCTGGTCCTGCAAACGACCCACAGCCTCTCGGATCCATTCCGAAGTGTCTGACGGCCGGTAGACCTCCCCGAGTCCAGATGCACGACGCCAGCATCGACATGGTGACGTCCGCGAACTGGAAGGGGAGGGACGAATGATTGCGGATCGAAGGTGATCTCGTTGCCTCATTGAGCGGCGTCTCTCGGCACATGATGTTTCACGTGAAACGGACCAACTGACCCTGACCCCGAGGAGAACAGTGGTGGCTCATATAGCAACTCTGACGGTAGCCGCGCTGAGGCGTCCTTCGACAACGAATCGCTTCATGATGTGAGAGGACTTGCAGCCAGCGAGTTTGCCGCCCGTGCGGGCAACCCCTCCTCCGTATCGTCATCGAGATCTGATGGATGCTGGGTCAAGCTCCTGCTCATCTCTGACCCTGCTCACGATCTATCAGAGTTCACACCGAGCTCGGAGTGGCCATATGGGAACGACTGGAGAGGAGATGCAGGAACGAAACATGCTGTATATCGCACTCAAATCAACCGTGAAGGGGCCTGAGGCGGGCGCATGTTGGGATCTCCGACGATGACCAGATGGAAGAGCAAGGTTCGGGATGGCGGCCGGGCAAGGCGAGGAACGGATTGCCATTGTTGGCCAGGACGCCGATGACAGGAAGATCCTGAGGAGAGCGTTCTGGCATTGTTGAGCATGAGAGATGACCAGTTGCACGTGACGGAGGACGTCAACGCCTGGAGTGACGTGACCGGTCCCCTTCAGCGGCTGATGTTCTCCATGATCGCTTGAGTTCCGAGGCGAAGCGGCGCTCAGACTATGAGAGAGTCAGGTTCCGCAGCGAAGACTGTCTCTATCCAGTGCCTTTTGCGGTGTTGCTGGTGGTACCAGTCATTCGGGCACACACGCCCGAAGGGTATGAGGGGATTGGGAATGACGGTGCCACCCGTTGTCTCATGCATCAGTGCTGGTGCGCCGACTCTCTCCCGGCGGACCGGTGCTAGTCCTAGAGAGCAGAAGCTCTATGGTCGCAACCTGTTGGAGACTCACCTGGGATAACATGAGCCATCAAGGGTTCTTGTTTCACGTGAAACGCTCCGGTGATCTGTGAAACGGTCGTCGATGCGTGTCATACGATCTGACGTCGGCGCTCATCTCACCACAACGTGACCTTTGCCGTGTGAAGGCGTCAGGCCAGCGAGTGTCGAGGAAAGTGCCCCTTAGTTCCCCACTTGCTCTACATAGCGCGACACAGAACCGGCAGTGACGGGAGCTCATACCGTGCGGTCATGTAATGGGTCAGCGGTGCGAGTAGTTCTTGCGCCGGTACTGACCTGCCGAGGATCTGGAACCGCGTACTTCTGTTCAACCGGTCTCCGGAATGGATTTCCCCGGTATCGGCCAGGACGCGCGGATCGCGTACGACATGGGCATGGGTGACCGTCGCACGTTTCTTCTTCTCCCAGATACGCGCTTGTGCTGAGGGACTCAAGGGCTGGACGAACAGGAGCAGCATCTGTTATGAAAGGTTTCAATATTTGTCGTTGGCGCTTCCCTCCTTCTGAGTCGATGTCACGAGAAGGACCTACGTGACGGAACGCGAATCAGCCGAGCTGTTCGGAATGCAGAAGTCCAGAGCAGTTCTCATCCGAATGGGATACGCATGCCGGGAGCCGCCCCGTCGTCTTGCTCCCCTCACGCCTGGAGGCCCGCAGGTCGAGCACGTCGTCTTACTGGCGGAGCCGAATCTTCCTCTCATCGGCCTCGAAGCGGTCCTTGTCCGGGACGTGGTTCCCTTCGGCGCGGCTGACCATGCGTGACACGTAGAGCGGAGACGACGTGTGGCGACAGCCCGCCAACCGCGAGCGTCCGATTCTGAACGGCCTGTCATCGACGGCCGTCACGACGTGTGTCCACTTTGTATGCGTCAGGCTCGTCGGCGCGCCCATGTGCCGGTTGCTCACGTGGCGCACACGGAAGACGAATCGGGCCCCTACCCCGCGCGTCAGCCGCGTGCTGCCTCTGCGTCCGCTGCTTACGGGCAGCAACCCACTAGTAGTACCTCACATAAGGACAACGGCTGCCGTCGCATAACAGATGAAGACCGGCGCACCGTTGGACAGGTGCAGGACGAGGCGCCGCATGAGCGCCAGGATGTTTCACGTGAAACGCGCGCCCAGGTCGCAATCAACGACAGATGTCGCGCCGTCGACAATGGATCAGGGATGGACCAAGGGGTGATGAACGAGTGCGTCGTACAGACCGGGTAGGTCGCCGGCGGCCTCGGCCGCCAGCGGCAACAGCGACGTCTCTGTCATGCCCGGCACGACATTGACGTCGACGAACCAGGGCGTTCCGGCGTCGTCGAGAATCAGGTCGGTGCGAGACAGATTACCGAGGCCGAGTGTCCGGTGCACCGTCACGGCGGTGTCCTGTACGCGCTCAACAAGCTCGGAGCTGAGCCGTGCGGGCACGAAGTACTCCGAGCGCCCGGGGTTGTACCGGGCGTCGAAGTCGTACTGGCCCTCCGAGACAACCTCGACAGGCGGGAGCGCCCGCGGCCCCTCTCCCGTGTCGACAACGGAGACCGCCACTTCGGTGCCGGGAACATACTTCTCGATGAGAGCTCGCTCGTCGTAGGAGAAGCAGGCCACCATGGCGTTGCGCAGCTCGTCCGCATGACGGGCCAGGGAGACGCCGAGACCGGAACCGCCCTGATTGGGCTTCACAATGACGGGCAGTCCGAGGTGCGAGGCGACGACTCCGAGTGCCTCCTGCGCCCCGAGCTGGGAGAAGTAGGCCTTGGGCAGAGTGACCGAGTCCGGCGTCAGCACGCCGCCCATTCTCACCGTCGCCTTTGCAGTCGGCTTGAATGAGGCGCGCTGGCATCCGTCGGAGTGAGTGCCCACATAGGACAGCCCGAGAGCGATGAGTACATTCTGAAGTCCCCCGTCCTCACCGTGCACTCCGTGAACGAGCGGCCACGCGACGTCGGGAGCGAATGCGCGTAGCGACGAGATGGTCCGCGCGTCCACATCCAGGACGAGCACAGTGTGACCGAGGTGCCTGAGAACGGACGCAACCCGGTGCCCCGAGCGAAGAGAGACATCGCGCTCGTGACTGAGCCCGCCGGCCAGAACCGCGATCCGGAGCGGCTCGGTGTCGGTGGGCGCGGTCGTGGGCATGGACTCTGGCGACTCGGTCATAATGGTTCCTCAGATCTGATCCGGAGCGGGGGCTGACACGCCTTCGGTGGGGCGGGCGTGGGACGGGCCGAAGAGGCTGATGAGCTCGAGGTCGTGTGCGACCACCTCGGACAGGCGCCGCACTCCCTCGCGAATCTCCATGGGCTCGGGATAGCAGAACGACAGCCTGACATGATCGTGCCCGGCGGAGCCCCCGGCGTAGAAGGCGGTGCCGGAGACATAGGCGACGAGATTGGTGACGGCACGCGGCAGCATGTCCTTGGCGTCCAGTCCGTCCGGCAGCCCGACCCACACGTAGAAGCCGCCCGCGGGAACATTCCACGTGCACATGGGCATGAACTCCCCGAGCGCGGAGATCATGGCATCCCGACGGCCGCGGTACATGCCTTGGAACTCCTCGATCTGCAGCCTCCAGTCGAAGTTGTCCAGGTAGGTGGACACCGAATACTGACCGACCGAGCTCGGGCAGAGGATCGCCGCCTCGGAGGCCAGCTTCATCTTCTCCCTGACGGCGGGCGGAGCCACCGCCCAGCCGACACGGTATCCGGGTGCGAAGATCTTCGAGAAGGAGCTCAGGTACACGACGTCGTTGGGCGCGAGGGTCTTCAGGGCCGTGTAGGTCTGCCCCTCGAAGCCGAGCAGTCCGTAAGGATTGTCCTCCATAATCAGAATGCGGTGCCGCCGGCAGATCTCGATAACAGCCGGACGGCGCTCCTCGGACAGTGTGACACCCGCAGGATTATGGAAGTTCGGCAGGCAGTAGAAGAACTTCACGTGCCTGCCCTCGCGCTCGAGCCGTGTGATCGTCTCTTCCAGCGCCTCGGGAATGACACCGTCGGCATCGATCGCCACCTGCTGGACGTCGGCCTGATAGGTGGAGAAAATCGACAGGGAACCGACATAGGTGGGGGCCTCGGCGAGGATCACGTCTCCGGGATCGATGAAGAGCTCGGTGACAATGTCGACGGCCTGCTGGGAGCCGGTGGTGATAATAATGTCCTCGGGATCGGCGTCAATGCCCTCGAGCGCCATGATCTCCGGGATCTGCTCACGCAGCCGGGGCAGTCCCTGCCCATTGCCGTACTGGAGCGCCCTCCCCCCGTCCTTGCGGATCATCTGCGCAGTGGCGTCGGCGAGCCGGTTGAGAGGCAGATCCTTGAGGTTGGGCATCCCACCGGCGAGAGACACCACCTCGGGCCGGGCGGCGACGGCGAAGAGCGACCGTGTCTCCGAGGCGCGCAGGCCGTGGGCGCGGGCGGCGTAGTTGTCCAGCCATGGGTCGAGCCGATTGCCTTTCACCTGGTTCGCGTCAGTCACGTCGTCGTCCTTCCTGGGCGGGCACCGCCATAGGAGGCCAGTCTGCCATGACGGGCCCGGACCCCGCGGCTCTGTTCCCGGAGCGGATCAGGCCGCCCCGAGGCACCCGTTGGACTCAACATCGGTCCGTGCAGTCGTCCCGGCTGCGCCCGGGAAGTTTCACGTGAAACCGGGGGCTGTGACATGAGCGATCAGGACGGGCGCACAGAGTCCGAGAGGCCGGAACGCTACCGCGCCCTGGATGCAGAGCGTGGCGCGTGATGCATCTGCGGTGACGGCATGCCGGCGGTTCAATGACGCCGACGCCGACGACGTTGAGGGGCGCTCACGCCCCGCACTCCGTCGGCTGGGCGCACAGGGCTCCGGCCTCGATGAGTGCGCGCAGCGGCGCCTCGTCGTCGGCAATGGTCTCCACGTGCTGCGGCAGGGCGAGCAGCGCGGCGATCTCCGGCGGGACGGGGCGAGCCCGCCCCAGTGCCTCGGCCACGGTCTCGCCGAACTTCGCGGCCTTCGCCGTCTCGAGCACCAGGGTCGGAAAGCCCGGTTCCATGAGCCTGAGCGCCACTGTGACGCCGTCGGCCGTGTGCGGGTCGATGAGTGTGCCGGTGGCCGAGTGCACCCGACGGATGGTCGCGAGCCGGTCGGCATGAGACGACGAGCCCGAGACGAAGCCGAGCTCGCCGCCCAGCCGCTCCAGGTGGTCGGACAGGTCGAGGACGCCGTCCTCCTCCAGCGCGGGCCAGCGGTGGCCGAACTCCTCGGGGCCGAGCAGCTGCCAGATGAAGCGCTCCAGGTTCGATGCCTTGGAGATATCCATGGAGGGGCTCGACGTCGCCAGCGTCTCCGCCCGTCCTCGCGGACGGTAGACGCCCGTGGAGAAGAACTCGTCAAGGACATTGTTCTCATTGGTGGCCAGAATCAGGCGCCGAATCGGCACCCCCATGGAACGGGCCAGATGACCGGCATAGATATTGCCGAAGTTCCCGCTGGGCACGGCGATATCCACCTCGTCACCGGTGCGCGGCCCCTCCTCCGCGTCTGTCACCCGCAACCACGCCCACACGTAGTAGACGATCTGCGCGGCAATGCGCCCGATATTGATGGAGTTGACCGCGCCAAGAGAGTGGGCGGCCTTGAACGCGGCGTCGTTATTGAGCGCCTTGACGAGGTTCTGGCAGTCGTCGAAGACGCCGTCGACCGCAATGTTGTGAATATTGGCGTCGTCGAGCGAGTACATCTGGGCGCGCTGCACATCGCTCATCCGGCCCTGCGGAGAGAGCATGAAGACGGCGACGCCCTTCTGACTCTTGAATGCGTGCTCGGCCGCGGAGCCGGTATCGCCGCTGGTGGCGCCGAGAATATTGAGCACCTGTCCCCTGAGACTGAGGATATAGGGAATCGCCTGGCCGAGGAACTGCATGGCCAGGTCCTTGAAGGCCATGGTCGGCCCCTCCGACAGACCGACGAGCACGAGTCCCCCGGCGACGCCGTCGAGCCGGCTCACGGGCACGACGGGAGCCGCGAAGCGCTCGGCCCCGTAGGCCGCATCGGTCAGGGCGGCGAGGTCCCGGGCCGGAATATCCGTGGCGTACAGGCCGATGACCTCGGCGGCGAGTTCGGGATAGCTCAGCGGCCGCCACCCCTCGAGCCGTTCCCGGCCGATGGCGGGAGTGCTCTCCGGCACGACCAGGCCGCCATCGGGTGCGAGACCGGACAGGAGCACGTCGGTGAAACCGGCGGCGGTCATTCCGCTGCGGGTGGAGATGAAGCGCATGGGCATGCCTTCGCGTCGTCGGTGTGCGAGCGCCTCGAGTCTATAGCGGGCCGCCGACGGCGGAGCCGGCGGCTCAGCCGAGGGCCTTCTCGACCTCCTTGGTGAAGGAGCCCTTGGGGCGCGAGCCGGAGAACCGGTGGACGACCTTCCCGCCGCGCACGACGGCGAAGGTCGGGATGGAGCTGATGCCGAAGGACGCGGCGGTGGCCGGGTTGGCGTCGACATCGACCTTGACGAACTTGGCCCGCGGGCCCAGTTCGGCGGCGACCTCGTCGACGACCGGCGCCATCTGGCGGCACGGGCCGCACCACTCGGCCCAGAAGTCGATGACGACGGGTACGTCCGACTGCAGCACCTCGGACTCGAAGGTGGCGTCGGTGACGGCAAGAGCGTTGGACATGAGGTTCTCCTCCAGAGAAGTCGGGTGGATGGTCAGGCGGTGAGGGTCGCGAGGTAGTGCTCGGCGTCGAGCGCCGCGCGGCAGCCGGAGCCGGCGGCGGTGATCGCCTGCTGGTAGTGCGGGTCGGCGACGTCGCCGCAGGCGAAGACGCCGGGGATCGCGGTGCGCTGGGACG
>ERZ773100.493-NODE-493-length-20164-cov-6.861157_pt1 | contig 20164 bp, 26 predicted proteins | sample MGYA00511119_ERZ773100 | MGnify/ENA primary metagenome ERZ773100 (study PRJEB29015, sample SAMEA2738000) | human oral metagenome | biome: human oral; feature: human-associated habitat; material: dental | place: China | collected 2111 ...
AGAAAGTGAAGTAAATAAGTTTTTAAAAGAAAAGAAATTTTTACAGATTATAAAGATATCTGATAACATATTTTTAGAAATCGATAAGTATGGAATGACAAAATATTATTGTAAAGATTGTTAATTATAGTTTAGGATATGAGTATATAAATAGAAATAAAAGATTATATATAAAAAACATATTTTATTTTAGCAGAAATTATAATAAGAATTTAGAGCGAGTAGAGTTATATAATTATAGTCGTTAAAAATAAAAGGAGATTACTATGAGAGCTGTCGATATTATAGATAAAAAAAAGAAAAGGCAAGAACTAACTAAAGAAGAAATAGATTTTCTATTAGAGGGTTATTTAGCAGGAATTATCCCTGATTATCAAATGAGCGCTTTTTTAATGGCTGTGTATTTTAACAATATGACAAAAGAAGAGTTAACGTATTTTACATTGAAAATGCGTAATTCAGGGGACATTATTACTTTTGATAATCTTGATTATTACTTGGTTGATAAACATTCTACTGGAGGAGTTGGTGATAAAGTTACAGTTGTCTTAGGACCAATTTTAGCAGCTTTAGGAATGGCTACAGCTAAACTTTCTGGAAAAGGGCTTGGTCATACAGGAGGAACTATTGATAAATTTGAATCAATAGAAAATTTCAAGTTTAGCTTAACAAAAGAAGAGTTGGTAGAAGTAGCAGGTAAAACAGGAGTTGGACTTATGGGATACAGTGATAACATTGTACCATTGGATAAAAAAATTTATGCGTTACGTGATGTTACAGCAACAGTAGATAGTATCCCGTTAATAGCCAGCAGTATTATGAGTAAAAAGTTAGCCATACAATCCGACTTAATAATACTTGATGTTAAAGTAGGTGATGGTGCTTTTATGAAGACTATAGAAGATGCACGTGAATTATCTCGTCGAATGGTTGAGATAGGTAATAGTGTTGGAAGAAAAACTATTGCTGTTCTTACTAATATGGATGAACCATTAGGATATAATATAGGTAATGCTAATGAGATAAAAGAAGGTATCGAGGCGCTAAAAGGTCATTGGTCGGCTGATTTAAAAGAAGTTGTTTATGAAATTGTTTATATTGCACTTAAACATAAAGGTGAAGTTGAGACTTTTGAAGAGGCTAGCGAAAAAATAGATGAAGTAATAAAAAATGGGAAAGCTTTAGAAATTTTAAAAGACTTTATCTCACTTAGTGGTGGAGATGGACAGGTAGTTAATAACTATAAGTTGTTACCATTGCCAAAATCAACATCTGAAGTTTATTCAACTAAAGATGGTTTTGTAGAAAAAATTAAGGCTGAGGAAATAGGTAAGGCTGCCATGGTTATAGGTGCTGGGCGCGCAACGAAAGAAGATGAAATAGACCATGCAGTAGGAATATTACTAAAGAAAAAAGTAGGAGATCTAGTAAAAAAAGGTGACCTAATAGCAGAAATTCATTATAATGATGATAAAAATATAGAACAAAGCAGGGCTATGATTATAGATGCATATGTCGTTGGTTCTAAAGAACAAGAAGATATAAAAAATATTTTAGAGATAATAGAATAGAGGTAGAAATATGGAATTAAATAAATATATTGATCATACTATATTAAAAGCAACAGCAAGTCAAAAAGATATAGAAAAATTATGTGCAGAAGCGACTAAATATAAGTTTTATAGTGTTTGTGTCAATGGTTGCTATGTGAAAGATGCTAAAAAATACTTGGAAGAAACAGATGTGAAAGTTGCAGCTGTAGTTGGATTCCCGCTAGGAGCAATGACAACAGCAGCTAAAGTTTTTGAAGCGAAAGAAGCAATAGAAAATGGTGCTAGTGAGATTGACATGGTTATAAATGTCGCTAAGTTGCAAGATGGAAAATATCGATATGTTGAAGAAGAAATCCGTCAAATAAAAGAAGCTATAGGAAAAAATGTTTTGAAAGTTATAATAGAAACATGCTACCTTAGTGATGAAGAAAAAGTTAAGGCTTGTGAATTATCATTGAAGGCAAAAGCTGATTTTGTTAAAACTTCAACTGGGTTTGGTACAGGTGGTGCAACATTTGAAGATGTTAAGCTTATGAAAAGTGTTGTAGGAGACAACGCAAAAGTAAAAGCTAGCGGTGGTGTAAAAGATAAAGAAACTGCTGAAAAATATGTTGAATTAGGTGCAGAGCGTTTGGGCACAAGTTCAGGTATTGAAATAATAAAATAATTAAGATAATAAAAAGGTTAGTTTAGTGTTTGAATTAATGATTAAGCTAACTTTTTTAATTGTTTTTTATAGCTTATTAGCGGTATTTATTGTATAATAGAAAATGGTTTATTGTGTACATCAAATACTAGAGCAACTTAGTATTTTAATATTTGAAACGTGAATCTTAAGAAATCCACAATGGAGATAAAAATAAAAAGGAGATTTTTTATGTTATCAAAGTCATTTGAGCAATATAAATTTAATGAATTTGTAAATAAAGCAATAGTAGATTTAAAATTTGATAATCCTACAAAAATTCAAGAGAGAGTATTCTCACCTGTATTAAAAGGTAAAAATATTGTGGCAAAATCACAAACAGGAAGTGGGAAAAGTCACTCTTTCCTATTACCAATTTTTAGTAAGCTAAATGTAGAAAAGAAAAAGACTCAAAGTATAATTTTGGCGCCAACACGAGAATTATCTCGTCAACTTTATGATATGGCAGTCCATATTGCAGAGTTTAGTGAAGATGATATAAAAATTACGCTATGCATTGGTGGTCAAGATTTGAATCGAGATATAGAAAGAGTATCAAATGCACCACACATTATAATTGGAACGCCTACTCGTGTTTTAGAATTAGATCGTGCAAGTGCTCTTGCTATTAAAGAAGTAGAGACTTTAGTTATCGATGAATGTGATATGATGATTGATTTAGGATTTATGGAAGATATTGATAAAATTTCTAAACGTACTGCAGAAAACTGTCAATTCTTAGTATTTTCAGCAACTATTCCTACTCAAATGAATCATTTCTTAAAAAAATATTTGAAAAATGCTCAATATATCGAAGTTGATAATGCGAAATTTGGAAAAATTGAATACATTCTAATTCCAGAAAAAAGTTCAACGCGTTTAGAAAAACTATATGAAATTACAACAGTTATTAATCCTTATTTAGCACTTATTTTTGCAAATAAGAAAACAGAAGTTGAGGAAGTAAGTAACTACTTAATTTCAAAAGGACTAAATGTTGGAGTTCTTCACGGAGATTTAACACCGCGTGAACGAAAACAAATGCAACGTCGTATTAATAATTTAGATTTTACTTATGTAGTCGCTAGTGATTTAATGAGTCGAGGAATCGATATTGAAGGTGTTAGCCATGTAATTAACTATAATATTCCTAATGATTTAGACTTCTTTATTCATAGAGCTGGACGTACAGGGCGTGCTGGTTTAAATGGCGATTGTATTACAATCTACAATAATAAAGATGAAGAAAAATTACAAATTCTTGAAAGCCGAGGAATAGAATTTAATCACCAAGATATAAAAAATGGTGAGTTTATTGAAACTAAAGATAGAAATAAACGTCAAAGTAGAAAAAAAGTTGTTGCTGATCATAATTTAACGGAAAAATTAAAATCAAAAGTGCGTGTTTCTAAAAAAGTTAAACCAGGTTATAAGAAAAAATATAAATATAAAATGGATAAACTTAAACAAAAAGAAAGAAGAAAATTCGCTAAAAGAAGTAATAAAGCAAATAGAGGTAAATAATGAAAAATTTAAAGATTGGATCTCATGTATCAATGTCTGGGAAAGACATGATGTTAGGTTCTGTTAAAGAAGCAGCGAGCTATAGCAGTGATACATTTATGATTTATACAGGTGCTCCTCAAAATACGAGAAGAAAATCTATTGATGAATTACGTATTGATGAAGCGCATAAGGCAATGGAAGAAAACAATATTAGTGATATAGTAGTACACGCTCCGTATATAATTAATCTTGCTAATACAATAAAGCCTGATATTTATCAGTTAGCTGTTGACTTTTTACGATTGGAAATAGAAAGAACTGAAAAAATTGGTGCTAAAAATATAGTTTTACACCCAGGTTCTCATGTTAAAGCTGGTGCTGATGTTGGTATAGCTAGTATAGTAAAAGGACTTAATGAAGTCTTAACAAAAGATATGAAAACAAATATTGCCCTTGAAGTAATGGCAGGTAAGGGGAGCGAATGTGGTCGTACATTTGATGAAATTGCTAAAATAATCGATGGTGTAACTTTAAATGATAAACTTACTGTTACTTTTGATACATGCCATGTTTTTGAAGGTGGTTATGATATAGTGAATAATCTTGATGAAGTACTAACTGAGTTTGATAAAATAGTAGGACTTGATCGTATTCAAGTTTTACATATCAATGATAGTAAAAATACTTTAGGAGCACATAAAGATCGCCACGAAAACATTGGTTATGGTGGAATTGGTTTTGAAGCAATTAATCGTATAGTTCATTTACAAGAGTTCACTAATATTCCGAAAATCCTAGAAACACCATGGTATGGTGAAAATAAGGACATAGCACCGTATAAAGATGAAATAGCTATGTTAAGAAGTGGAGAATTTATAGATTTCAAAAAATAAATTTTGGAGGTTATTATGACAACAACAGAAGAAAAAGTTGATAGAATCATGAAGCTTTTAAAAGAAAAAGGATATAAATATACAGATAAAAGAAAGTCTATGGTAAAGTTGCTAGTAACTGAAGATAGATATATAAATGCAAAGTTTGTTTCGGAAACCTTAGGAAAGGTTTATCCAGGGTTAAGTTTTGATACGATATACCGTAATCTAAGTACTTATGAAGAACTAGGAATTTTAGAAACTACAGAGATAAAGGGAGAAAAATATTTTAAAATAGGATGTTTAGAAGAAGATCATCACCATCATCACCACATTTGCTTAGGGTGTGGTAAAGCAAAAATTATCCATATTCATGTCTGTGATAATCTACAAATTGATGAATTAAAAGGATATAGGATTGATGGTCACAAATTTGAAGTATATGGACTGTGCCCTAAATGCTTAGAAAAAGAGGAAAGTAAATAATGTTTGAGGGTATATTGCCGATTTATAAGCAACGTGGAATAACTAGTCATGATGTTGTTTTCAAAGCAAGAAAAATCCTGAAAATGAAAAAAATAGGCCATGCAGGTACGTTAGATCCAGAAGTAGATGGAGTGTTACTACTTTTATTAGGAGGAGCGACTAAAGTTAGTGATTACGCTATGGATTTGGGTAAAAGCTATCGTGCGGAAGTATGTTTAGGTATTAAAACAACCACTGAAGATTTGACCGGAGAAGTCTTAGAAAAATGTAACGTTAGTGATATAGATATAAATAAAATAAAAGATATTTTACAAACCTTGATAGGAGAAATTGAACAAACTCCACCAATTTACTCAGCTGTAAAGGTGAAAGGTAAAAAACTTTATGAATACGCACGAGCAGGAAAGTTTGATGTAGAAATTCCGTCAAGAAAAGTTAATATCTATGATGTTGAGTTTATTGAGGGTAGTGATTATTATAAAGATAATAAATTCTATTTTTCTATTAATATCTCTTGCGGGAAAGGAACTTATGTCAGAACTATAGCTACTGATATTGGTAAAAAATTGAATTTACCGAGTACAATGAGTGAGCTAACGAGGACTCGTAGTGGGAAAATAGAATTAGATAATTGTTTAACACTTTCAGAAGTAGAACAATTACTTGAAAAAAATAAGCTAGAAGAAAAGTTATTAAAAAAAGAATATGCCTTAGAGGAATATCAGTTTGTAGAAATTCCTAAATTTAGGGCGCAACAGGTTATGAATGGACTTAGATTTAGAAAAAATCAATTCCCAGACTATGATTTTACAGATGGAATAGTATTCACATATGAAAACGAGGCAATAGCTATTTATTATCTGAAAAATTCAGATGATGAATTATTATATGTGAAAACTACATTTCCAAAAATAATAGAGTAGGTAAATAAGAAATGAAAATTTTTAATATTTCTGATTACAATATAATAGAAAAAAGTAATAAAAAGAGGGTAGCTGCATTGGGCTTTTTTGATGGGGTTCATAAAGCTCATCAAAAGATAATTTCTGAAATGGTATCAGAAGCCAGAGAAGGATATGTACCAACAGTGATTACACTAGATAGAAGTCCAAAAGAATATTTTGCAAAATCTAAAGAAGAATCTTTAACTCCATTAAAAAAGAAATCGAAAATTTTTGAAGAACTTGGTGTAGAGGAAGTTTATTATTTGGAGTTTAATGAACAATTACAAAATTTAGAAGCAATAGAATTTATTGATAAAATTTTAAAAAAATTAAAGGTTGAAAAGGTCTTTTTCGGGTATGATTATAAATATGGTGTAAAAGGTTCGGGCACACCAGAAATGATTCTAGATTCTGGAATAAAGGTTAGTATTAACGAAAAGGAAGAGATAGAGCATCATAAGATATCAACAACAACTTTAAAAAACTTTGTCATAAATAATGATTTTGTTTCATATATTAAATTTTCAGGTAGAGCATATTCTATTGTTGGTACAGTAATAAAGGGTAAACAATTAGGTAGAACAATTAATTTTCCAACAGCTAATCTAGATTTAACAGAAAATTATTTATTACCGAAAACGAACGGAGTTTATCTGACTAAAACTATGGTTGGTAAAAAAATATATAAATCATTAACAAATATAGGATATAATCCAACTGTATCAAGCATTAAAGATAAAAAATCTATAGAGACTCATATTTTAGATTTTGATGAAGATATTTATGGAGAAAAAATAGAAGTATATTTTTATGAGTTTCTCCGACCTGAAAAAAAATTTGATAGTTTTAATCATTTAAAAGAACAACTGCAAATAGATAAGGATGTTTGTGAAAAAAAGATATTTTAAAATTTTTCCACTTGAAATTAATAAAAAAATAGTGTACAATAACTAAAGTTCCTTATTCGTGGTCTAGAAACACTCCAGATTCTATACTAGGATTAAGGGGAAAATAAAATTATATGGAGGAAATTGCAATGGCAGCAATTAGTCAAGAAAGAAAACAAGAAATTATCGCTAAATATCGTACTCATGAATCAGATACTGGTTCTCCAGAAGTACAAATCGCAGTATTAACTGCAGAAATTGATGCTTTAACTGAGCACTTAAACACTCATAAAAAAGATCACGCAGGTCGTCGTGGATTACTTAAAAAAGTTTTCCGTCGTCGTCACTTACTAGACTATTTAATTAAAAAAGATATCCAAAGATACCGTGAATTAATTAAATCTCTAGGATTAAGAAGATAATTTTTTAAATACTTATAGGAAAGCCGTTTGAAAGACTTCGGCTTTCCTTTTTTTATTAATTGTAACGAAATGGTAACGACTTTTATTACATCTCCATATATTTAGCAAAATCATTACCTAAATTATCTTTTTGTAATTGTGTAACGTGTGTATAGATATTCATTGTTGTTTGTATATCTGAATGACCTAACCTATGTTGTACAGCTTTAATACTCATATTACCACTTTCAAATAGCAAAGAAGCGTGAGTATGGCGAAAACCATGTATTTTTATTAATTTAAAATTATTTTCTTTACATATTTTCTTAAAAGTATAATTTGGAAAAAATATCCACTTATGATCATTATCTTTATTAGCAAAAATTAGTTGTTCTCTTTTTGGAGTTATTCCCAGTTTAAGAAATTCTTCCAGTTGTTTTATTTTCCAACGTTTTAATATTTTTAAAGTAGTTTCGTCTATTGAGATAATTCTAATACTGCTTTGACTTTTTGGAGTTTGGACTATTACTTTTTTTCTAGTGCTTGCTAGTGTTTTATCTATGGAAATGGTGCTATCTGAAAAGTTTACATCACCCCATGTTAACGCTAGAATTTCTCCTTTTCTCGCTCCAGTGTATGCAAATAATCTAAATAAAGTAAGCCATTCTAAGTTGTTATATTTTTCTATTATTTCAAAGAATTGTATTAATTCTTCTTTTGTGTAATATAGTTCAGTGTCATCTATTTTTACTTCTTTGCGTTTTGGAAGTGTTACATGGCTCATAGGGTTAGTATTAATAATTTGCATTCTAACTCCATATCGAAGTATTAAAGATGTGTATGTGCGTAATTTCTTTATGTGACTATAAGAAAAATTAGCATACTTGTTTATTATTCTTTGACAATAAACCATTGTTATTTTTTTGACTTTCATATTTTGGAAATCAGCTAGAATTGTTTGTAATATTGTTTCAATGACATACAAACTACTAGGCTTAACTGTGTCTTTATAACTTGCATACCACATCTGATAAAGTTCTTTAAACGTTATATCTGTTGAATTAATGTAATTGTTATTATCGTATTCAGTTCTTAATTTTGATATATAAATCTCAGCTTCGCGCTTTGTCTTAAATCCTGCTTTTGATTTTCTTATTTCTTTACCGGTAAGTGGATCTATTCCAATGTAAATGTTTCGAAATTTATAAAATTTCTTTCCGTTTTTTTCGTATTGTTTAATCATTTTTCATCATTTCCTTTCTATCTAGCACATATCAAAGAAATTAATGATTGAATTGGTAATATGTATATGTTATAATATACATAATTATTCTAGGAGATTTTAAGAACTACATTTTTATATGACGATATAGAATTGCTTAAAATAGTCCTACTTGTTACAAAAACTCTCTATCTCTTGGCGGGGGCAGGGAGTTTTTTTGTATTGCAATCTGCAACACAGTTATTTTAAATTTAATTTTTCTTTAGATTCCACATGGATATATGCTTTTTCTTTTTCATCCCATAAATACATACTGTTTGTTGGAGTTGAAACATCAAATCTTTCTTTTTGAGATACATTTATTTCAAAAGGTCTGTAGTTGATAGATTCGTTTGTTCCTGCAGATATTATTGCTTTTTGCGTACTCTCGTTGTATATTATTAGAAATTTTTGATGATAAGCATCTCTTTTTTCTTCCCATGCTTTGATGAAATTATTAATCTTCTCATCTGTCAATCTAGACCAATCTTGAGAATTTAATTTGATTATTCCGAAACTTACATATTTTATGTTAGGATCTTTTCTATTTTCATATTTAATATTCTCAACAATTAATTTCTCTTTTTGCTCTTCTTTTTGTTCTTTTTTTGCCTCTTCTTTATTCTCTGTTTTTGATGAACAACCAGTTAATGTTATTGCTCCTGTTAATATTAAGCTTAATAATAACTTACTTTTTTTCATTGTTATTCTCCTTTATTGTATTCGGTGGTTAAAAACCATAATGGATAGCTAAGGTTAGCTATCTTAAAATTAATATTTCTGTCTGTTTTCTACTACTTTTCCTAAAATAACAACGGGTAATTCGTTTATTTCTTCATGAGAAAAGAACATAGGAGAGTATTTTGTGTTAGTAGATATTAACATGATACCATTACTTGTTTTTTCTAATTTCTTGCAAGTTGCCTCATCTCCGTTAATTAAGACAATTACTGTATCGCCACTATCGGCACTAGATTGTTGTCTTACTATCACAACATCACCACTTTGCATACGAGGCTCCATACTATCACCTTTAATTTTCAAAGCAAAAAAATCACCTTGATTAGCCCACAATTGTGGTATTTCTTCGTAATCCAATATGTCCTCAACAGCTGTTATTGGGATACCTGCTGGAACACTTCCCAGAACTGGTATTTTAATTCCTTGTGATATAGTTATATTACTTTTTTCCTCAATCAAATCAGATTTTTCTATTTTAAAATAATCAGCTAATAATTGTATTTTCCCCATACGTGGAATTGCTTTTCCTTGTATCCACGTATTAAAAGTTTGAGGAGATACATTTATTCTTTTTGCAATTTCACTTTGCGGTAATTTACTACCATTAACCAATCTAGTTAAATTCTCAGCAAAAATTTCTCTTTGGTCTTTAGTCATATTATCAACTCCTTTCTTATAGTATATCAATTTTCTTTTTAAAAAACAATACAAAAAGTAAAATTTTTTTTGATTTTAGTATTGACATCAAATTTAATTTGATATATAATTATAATTGTCAAAGGAAGAAAGGAGGGAACGATTTGAAAAAACTTGAAATTTCGTTGAGTGCAGCTAGAGAAAATGCAAAGCTAACTCAAGAAGAGGTTGCCCAAAAGCTTAGAGTAACTAAACAAACGGTGGTTAACTGGGAAAAAGGCAGACAAGAACCGACTGTTAACAGAGCAAAAGAATTAAGCGAATTATACAAAATTCCTCTAGACAACATAAGATTTTAACATTTTTTTGCGAACTACATCAAATTTAATTTGATATTTATTGAAAATATTCAGAAAGGAGAAAAAGAATGAGCATTAAAACAAAAATAGCACTAACATTAGCGACAGTCGGAATAGTAACTAAAGTAGTGCTAAATACTAAACACTTTCTAACGGTTTATGAAGAGAACAGTAAATTATATGCTGAATCTTGGTTGCAGTTAGATGTGTTTGATAGAAGTTATTGTTTTTCAAAAAATAAAAAGGAAATTATTTCTTAACCCATTTATTTCCTGATTTTTGAGTAGGTGGCAGACGGTCGCCTTGATCTATGCGAACAGTTCTACCTTTGTGAACAGAACCACCTCTAGGTCCTACTTCTTTATATGTACCTGCTGGTTTGTTATCTGTTCCAGGTTTGATTAGTTCTTTAACCATTATATTTCACCTCCTTTCACTGTCATTATACTATGAAAGTTAGATGTAAGGTGATGAAAATAAAAATTTAGAAAGGAGTGATTAATATGTTCTCTAGTGATTTTATTGACAAACTTATCGACACAATCGCGGAGAAAGTTTATCAGATTTTAAAAGAAAAGTTAGTTCTTGATAGAAGGTTTAACCAAAAAGAACTTTGCAGAGAGTTAAATATTGGTCAAGATACCTTAGCTGAACTTAATATTCGAGGACTTAGACCTACTAAAGTGGGTAGACAGTATATTTACTTAGAAAGTGAAGTAAATAAGTTTTTAAAAGAAAATACAATTTAAGATATCTAGCACATATCAAAGAAATTAAAGAAAGGAGCATAAATGGAAATAAAGAAATTAATTTTTTTAGATGATACATACTTAGAAAATTGTACATTATCTTACGATATACCAAAAGAAATAGCCGAAATATCGGATAGTTTCGTGAAAATAACTTCTGATAAATCGACTATTCAATATGTAAATTTGGATTACATCCAGGTGATAATACCAAAAATAAGCAAATTCAAAACAGTGGTATCTGATGGAACAAATTATTCAGAAATAAACCAATCAAAAAGTGAGATTGAACTGAAAACTGTCAAGAAATAAAGGAGCATAAATAATGATTAAACACTTACAAAAAAGAACACTTAATCTCATCTATTGGACTTTTACAATTATTTTCCTGTGCGCATTAGCAATGACTAAAATTGAGTTTGAACAACTTTTTGCGTGGTACATATTAGTAACTGGCAGTGTATGGTGCGGGTTTGATAAAAGATACGACAAACATTTTGAATAGGAGGAAGAAAATATTGAAAAGACAACACTATGACTATTTCGCGCCAATAATAGAATGGGCGGAAGAAAGAAATTTGTTTGAAAAAGGGCGTTTGACCAAACAGATGCTTAAATCATCAGAAGAGTGCTTAGAATTACAAACGGCAATAGAAAGTTATGAGAACGGCAATAAAGGTGCGCTAGAGGAAATTAAAGACGCTATTGGCGATATATACGTTACCTTAGTTATTGCCACACAAATGAGGGTTAAGAATCCGTATGAACTGTTTAGAAAGATTGAGTTGAGAGAAAATCATCCGATTATACGATTTAATTACAAACTTTATACAATGGAATTTAAAAAATTTGATTTCAGCATCTACGCGTGTTTCATTTCGGAAAATGCTTATAATGTGGATTTGAAACTCGCTAAATACATAGAATTCTTAGATTTTACAGCTAAATCTTACAATTTAGAACTTACGGAGTGCATAGAATTAGCTTACAATACAATTTCAATGCGCAAGGGCAAAATGATAGATGGTAGTTTTGTTAAGGATAAATAAAAAAGCAGCCGTTAAAACAACAGCTACTTAAATAAAATTTCAATTATAAAATAACACAAAAAAGGAGAAAATGCAAGAAATGAATGACGATATTAAAAATCCGCAACACTATAAATATCCTTTTGGGGAATCTATTGATGTTATCCAACAAGTAGTAAATGACTTTGGGAGCGTATGCCAAGCTAATATACTGAAATATGGAATTAGAGCAAACAAGAAGCATGATAACCCAAAAGACGATATACAAAAAACAATTAGATACGGAGAATTTTGGCTTAATCATTTAGAAGGTAAGCCTGCAAGTAGTCCAAAAGTTGAAGAAATAGCGACAATAGACAAGTTAAAAGATATGCTGAACGAACAAGAACAAGAGCTTATCCAAGATAAGAAGATTAAGTGTGTTGTTATTAACAACGAAGAAATTCCAGAGCATGTAGCTCAAGATATAATCAGAGAATTGTGGAGGATTGCAGATGAAAAACAAAAGATTTAGTGAATTAATAGAAGACTTAAGATTTACAAGCAATAAAATTTCAGACCAATTAGACAACAATGAATTTGATAGTCTAGAACGAAGAATATTAAGGCGAGCGCAGGATATTTTAGATAATAAAGTATTTGAAATGGAGGATTTTAAAAATGAGGAAGAATGTTGGAGTTAATTTAACTCAAGCAATTAGGAATTATATTTTTAATAATCCTGGTTGCAACAAATATGATCTAGTTAATGACTTAGGTTTTCCCTATTCCAAAATGAGGATGGCAATAAGCAAATTAAAAAATAACGGTGAAATTTTAATTGAAAATGGGTGTTATACTGCTCTGGAAAGCTTGTCTTATTTAAAAGAGTATAATCAAACACCCGAAGAGTTCTCAAGAAGGGAATATCTTAAAAAATTAGTAGATGTAGTAATAAACAATATTCAAGAATGTAATGACCATAATATTAAAATTCAATACATTCAAGAAGGTAGAAGATTATTAAAAGATTTAAAATAAAGGAGATTTTTAAAAATGGAATTAAAAGTAAATGTAATTATAGCAAGTAAAGAAGATGTGGCATTATTGGATGATGTTCTTGTTAAACTGGGTAATGGCGAGTTTAATGTGGGTAGTATATCTACTCAAAATATATCATCAGTTCCAACTAATATGAACCAACCAGTTCAAGAAATTCAAAATGTAGTCCCAATTACCCCAGCGCAAAATACCGCTCCCGTACAAACCCAACCGGTACAAACAGCAGTACCAACAACAGCCAAAACTTACACATTAGAAGATTTACAGCGCGCTTCTGGAGCATTAGTGCAAGCTGGAAAAATTCAACAGTTGCAAGGCTTACTGCAACAATTTAACGCAGTATCACTAGCACATTTAGCACAAGAGAACTTTGGAGCCTTTGCACTTAAATTAAGAGAATTAGGAGCGGATATCTAATGACAGAAATTAACCACAAAGAAAGGGCGCATGCCAAGCTTAGCGCTAGTGGTGCTAGCAGATGGGCGACTTGTCCTGGTAGCGTGCAGATGGAAGATGGGCTTCCAGATAGCGAATCTGTATATGCAAAAGAAGGGACTTTGGCGCACGAATTAAGCGAACTTAAACTTAAGCATTATTTAGATCCAAAAGGATTTGGCAAAAGAAAATTAAATGCTGCGGTTAAAAAGCTTAAAGAAAATGAACTCTATCAACCTGAAATGGATTCTTATACAGATTCTTATGTGGATTTCATCAAAGAAAAAGCCTTGAGTTATTCATCCCAACCATATATTGAGATTGAAAAAAGAGTTGATTTTTCTAAATGGGTAGAAGGTGGATTTGGGACTTGTGACTGTATTATTATTCATGGCAACACGCTATCAATCGTTGATTTGAAATATGGTAAAGGGGTTCCTGTTTCTGCAGAACAAAATGAACAACTTATCTTATATGCACTGGGGGCTTACGAAGCATTCAGTCTGATTTACCAAATAGAGCACGTTGAAATGAATATTGTTCAACCTAGACTTAATAATATATCTAGTTGGACTGCAGATTTAACAGAGCTTCTATTATGGGGCGATTATTTCAAATTTCAAGCTGAAAAAGCGTTAAGCGGTGAAGGAGAGTTAGTCCCTTCCGCTAAAGCTTGTAAGTTCTGCAAAGCGAGAAATATTTGCACTGCTAGAGCTGAGAATAATTTAACTCTTGAGTCTGAAATACATCTAAACCCTAATGAGATTCCAAAAGATAAGCTATACGAGTATATCTCAAGAGGTGAGGATATTGCTAAATGGGTTAATGATTTAAAAGCTTATGCGCTTAACCTATGCTTAGCTGGTGAAGATGTGAAAGGTCTTAAGGCGGTAGCTGGAAGAACTTCGCGCTCTTGGTCTAACCAGGATGAAGCACTTAAGAAATTAATAGACGGAGGTATTGATGAAGCGATAATTTATGATAAAGTGCCTTTAACTTTGGCTAAACTAGAAAAAGCCTTAGGCAAAGAACAATTTACAACGCTAGTAGGTGATATGGTAGTAACCAGCGAAGGTAAGCCTACACTAGTGTTTGAAAATGACAAACGACCTTCAATAACAAATACTGTAAATGTGACAAGCATTTTTAAACCATTAAATTAAAACAGAAATTAAGGAGATTATAAAATTATGACAAACGAAACAACAGCAGTAGTACAAAATGTAAGATTAAGTTATGTGAACGTATTTAAACCATATTCAAACAGTCCGGAGCAAGCTCCAAAATATAGCGCGACTATTTTATTACCAAAAAGCGACTTAGCAAGTAAGCAAAGTTTAGATGCTGCAATTCAAGCAGCTACTCAAAAAGGTCTTAACGAAAAATGGAACGGGATAATGCCTCCTGTGGTTGCTAATCCTATTCATGATGGAGACGGAGTTAAACAAGATGGGACTCCGTTTGGTGATGAATGTAAAGGGTGTTGGGTGTTTACTGCCAGTTCAAACGCTGACAGACAGCCTCAAATAGTTGATAGAAATGTTCAACCTATTTTGGACCAGTCGCAAATTTATTCAGGAGTGTATGCAAACGTGGCAATTAACGTATTTCCATATATTCATACTGGGAAAAAAGGAGTAGGGTTCGGACTTACACACATTCAAAAAGTTAGAGATGGAGAAGTTTTAGGTGGCGCTCCTGTGTCGGCAGATAAGGTATTCAACGCATTAGGTGGTGCTCAACAATCAGCTAATCCGTTCCCTAATCCTCAACAATATCAACAACCAATGCAACAGCAACCTGTTCAACAAAATACTTTCGGAGTAGATCCAATTACTGGACTTCCACTTTAAATTTAAAATTTAGGGGGTTATTAAGCCCCCTATTAATTAGGAGGAAACTATGCAACATTTAAGTATAGATATAGAAACTCGAAGCAGTGTTAATATTGCTAAAAGTGGGGCCTATAAATATGCTCAGTCAGAAGACTTTGAAATATTAATGTTCTCCTATAAGCTTAACGACTTACCAGTTCAATTAGTTGATTTGAAACAAGGGGGTATAATTCCCCCTTATATAGTAGGATTGCTTGATGATGAAAATTGTATTAAGCACGCATATAATGCCGCCTTTGAATGGTATTGTTTAAATCAAGCGGGATACAAGACAAATATTTCCCAGTGGAGATGTACCATGTTTCACGCTACGTATTTAGGACTACCTGCGGGATTAAGCATGACTGGTAATGCAATAGGGATTGCAGAGGATAAAAAGAAATTGACAACTGGAAGTAGATTAATTCAATACTTCTCAGTTCCTTGTAAGCCAACAAAGACTAACGGAGGTAGAACGTGGAATGAACCTCACCACGACTTAGACAAGTGGAAATTGTACTGTGAATATAATATGCAAGACGTCGAGGCTGAATGCACAATTTATCAGCACTTAAAAGCCTTTGAAGTCCCAGCAAAAGAACAGAAGCTGTGGGAAATGGATATTTTAATGAATGCCAAAGGGGTTAAAATTGATAAGATGTTAGTTGAATCTATTTTAAAAATTGATGCAGAAAGCACGGAAAAATTAACAGAAGAAGCTTATCAAATTACAGAGCTTGAAAATCCTAATAGTATTTCTCAACTTAAATCTTGGGTGGAAAATCAACTTGAAGAAGATTTACCAGGTCTAACAAAAGATGTTATTTCCGATTTACTTTCTAGAGATAATTTGCCCCTAAAGGTTAAAAGAGTGTTGGAGATAAGACAGCAATTAGGAAAAACAAGTGTTAGTAAATATTCTGCTATGGAAAATGCAATGTGTGAAGATGATAGGGTAAGAGGATTATTGCAGTTTTACGGAGCAAATAGGACTGGACGTTGGGCTGGCCGACTTGTACAAGTTCAAAACTTACCTAGAAATTACATAAGCACACTAGACACTGCCAGAGAGCTCGCAAAAATAGGTAATTTTGAGGGGCTTAAAATTCTTTATAATAATGTTCCTGATATATTAAGCCAGTTAGTTCGAACAGCATTTATAACAAGCAAAGATAAGTTTATAATAAGTGATTTTAGCGCTATCGAAGCACGTGTAATTGCTTGGTTAGCTGGTGAAGAGTGGGTTAATGAAGTATTTGCAACACACGGTAAAATCTACGAAGCAACAGCAAGTCAGATGTTCAACGTGCCTATTGATAAGATTAAAAAAGGTAATCCTGAATATGAACTTAGACAACGCGGAAAAGTGGCTACGCTAGCATTAGGATACCAAGGCGGAGAATCGGCCTTAATTGCAATGGGGGCTGATAGAATGGGGTTATCTGATGATGAACTTACAGATATTAAAGTTCGATGGAGAGAAGCCAATAAGAACATTGTTCGCTTGTGGTATGCAGTAGGAGATGCAGCAATTCAAGCTATGAACGGCAATGGCACTCAATATGTAAGAGGGTTAGAGATCCAACGTGAATGGGATATGATGTATGGACTTGATTTTATTACTATTAAATTACCAAGTGGCCGTAAATTGTATTATCCAAAACCATTCTTACAGACTAATCAATTTGGAAAAGATGCGCTCCATTATTACGGGGTCAATCAAACAACTAAAAAATGGGAAGTCAACTCTACTTACGGAGGAAAGCTAGTCGAGAACATTGTACAAGCAATAGCTAGAGATTGCCTGGCAGAAACATTATTAAGATTATATGAGAAAAACTATGATGTTGTAATGCACATCCACGACGAGGTGGTTATTGATGCTTATGATGATGAAAAACTAGAAGATGTAAATAATATTTTGGCAGAGCCTATTCCTTGGGCTCCTGGATTAGTGCTAAAAGGTGCCGGATTTGAGACTAAATATTATATGAAAGATTAGAAAGGAGATTAAAAAGTGCAAGCAAATAGGATATTAGGAATTGCAAAGGCAAATCACAGAAAAGCAACTATTTGGCAAAATACAGATATTAGTTGGCTTGATTTTGTTGAAACTTTAAAATCTCCGGTTAGAACACAAGAGAAATACGAGGAATTTCTCAAGCTTAAAAAGTCAGAACAAGATGAATTAAAAGACGTTGGGGGCTTCACTGGGGCTAAGCTTTTAGACGGCCGAAGGAAAGCAACGAACATAATCAGCCGAGATGTTGTCTGTTTGGATTTAGATAATATTCAACCGAATATGACGGATGATATTTTAAAGAGAGTTGGTTCGCTTGGATGTACCGCTGTTGTTTATTCGACAAGAAAGCACAGCAATTACACACCTAGACTTAGGGTGCTTATTCCACTTGATGAGAGCTGTACTCCTGATGAATACGAACCGATTGCTAGAAAATTAGGTAGTTTGTTAGGGATTGAAAATTGTGATCCAACTACCTTTGAAGTTAACAGATTTATGTACTATCCATCTTGTTCTGTCGATAGTGAGTACATATTCCAGTTTTATCCAGGCCAATTTTGTAGCCGTGTTGGTGTTCTTAATATGTATGCAGACTGGACTGACATTTCTACGTGGCCACACGTTCCAGGTCAAGATACTAGACAAAAGCAACTTTTGGCCAGACAACAAGACCCTCTAACTAAAAATGGATTAGTTGGTTCGTTTTGTAAAGTTTATGATATTACATCGGCCATCCAAACTTTTATTCCTGGATTATACGAAGCAACAGCAAGCCCTGATAGATATACTTTCACAGGTGGTAGTACTTCCGGTGGAGCAGTACTATACGATAATAAATTCCTATACTCGCATCACGCAACTGATCCATGTTGCGGCCAACTTGTTAACGCGTTTGACTTAATAAGAATACATAAATTTAGCAACCTGGATGAGAACGTGAAAGATGGTACACCTGTAAGCAAATATCCATCTTACACAGCTATGAAAAAACTAGCTCTTGAAGATACTAATGTAGCCGCTTTGATGAATAGTGAAATGGTGGCCAACGCTAAGGATATATTTAACGTAGTTGGTGATGATGAAAATTCTAAAGATGATGATTTAGACTGGCTTTCGCAACTAGAAAGAAGTGAAGAAGGTAAAATTCAAAAAACTATAAATAATATCGTATTAATCTTGGAACACGACCCAAATTTAAAAGGGAAAATTGCTATAGATACATTCAGTAATAGAGGTTTAGTCTTTGGCAAGCTTCCTTGGGATAAGCATTACGACGCAAGCAAAGACCACAGGGACTGGTCAGAGGTGGACGATGCATCTTTTTCAAGATATTTAGAAAGTGTGTATAAAATAACAGGTCAAGATAAGCAAGACAAGGCGCTTTTAATAGTCAGTGATAGCAACAGAATTAATTATGTGGAGCAGTACCTAACCAATTTAAAATGGGATGGTGTACCAAGAATAGACACCTTACTAATAGATTATTTTGGGGCGGAAGACAATGTTTTCACACGTGAAGCCATTCGAAAAAGTTTAGTCGCAGCAGTAGCAAGGGCCATTGTTGGTGGTGTGAAATTCGATGTAATGACAATTCTTGCGGGCCCTCAAGGAGTTGGGAAAAGTACATTCTTTTCTATATTAGGCAAAGAGTGGTTCAATGACAGCTTACAAACCTTTGAAGGTAAAGAGGCTTCTGAGCTTATCCAGGGAAGTTGGATTGTCGAGGTTGGAGAACTTACCGCTATGAATAGGCATGATACGAATGCAATCAAGCAATTTTTGAGTAAAAGAGAAGATATCTATAGAGAAGCTTACGGAAGACGTACAAGCAAATATCCAAGAAGATGTGTTTTCTATGGGACTTCAAATGATGATGAGTTTTTAAAAGATCCAACTGGAAATAGACGTTTTTGGCCTATTGATATTTGTTTAGGTGATATTAAAAAGAGTGTTTGGGAAGATTTGCCAAAAGAGGTTGACCAGGTGTGGGCCGAAGCATATTCTTTATTTGTAATGGGTGAAAGCTTGCAACTTAGTAAGGAGGCCGAGGAGTTGGCCAATATTGCACGGGAGCACCATAAAGAGTCTAACGCTAAGGAGGGCTTAATCCGTGATTATCTAGATAAGCCGATTACAGCAAATTGGTATTCTCTTGATATTGGTACAAGGAAAAACATTTTAGCTGGTAAATTTGATAATGACGCACCAGTATTTTATAGGCAAAAAGTTTGTGCAGTTGAGGTGTATGAAGAATGCTTAAAAGGTGATTTACGATTCATGAAAAGAAGTGATGCAAAAGAGATAAACCAAATAATTAATAATATAATTGGGTGGGTTAAGGAAGAAAAATCATCAAGGTTTGGAATTTACGGCCCTCAAAAAGGGTTTAAAAGGGTGTAACTTTGAGTGTAACTTTGGTGTAACTTTCAAAAATCAAAGTTACAAATCTAAAATTCAAGTGTAACTTTGGTGTAACTTTCGAAAAATACAAAACATTATTATATCAACGTTTACCAATACCAAGTGTAACTTTAAAAGTAGAAAGTTACACCCAAAGTTACACCTCATAAACGTTGATATAGTAAGTTTAATTAATATTTTATATATACTTTTGTAACTTTAAATACTATATATAATATAAAAATAAAGAAAATATAGAAAATATAGAAATAAATAAATCTAT
>ERZ773100.495-NODE-495-length-20114-cov-5.745999_pt1 | contig 20114 bp, 16 predicted proteins | sample MGYA00511119_ERZ773100 | MGnify/ENA primary metagenome ERZ773100 (study PRJEB29015, sample SAMEA2738000) | human oral metagenome | biome: human oral; feature: human-associated habitat; material: dental | place: China | collected 2111 ...
ACTACTTATATTATTTATGTCTCTTTAAATTTATACTTTCCTAATAAATAAAAAAAGAGTAGTAAACTACTCCTAAGATTAATACTATCACAAGTATTATCCATTTTAAATATTTTCTTAACATCTTTCCTCCTCATTTTATATTTCATTAATTTTTTTATGTAGTAATTTTTTGTCTATTTTTTTATAAATAAAATACTAAAAAAATATAATATACTGTGTTAGACTTTTAAACATTAATAAAAGTTTTTAAAAAAAGTAAAAATAAAATGAGCAGTTATAACAATCGGATTTACGATATTACACTACTCATTGTTAGGGGGGTATTTTATCAATTTTTATCTGTATACTTATTTGACAGTGAAAGTTATAAAATAGTTTAAAAAAATTTATTTAACATAATATTTTTTTCCATAATTTTGCATTAATTCTAAAATAGGTAATAGAGCTTCTCCTTTTTCTGTAAGAAAATACTCTGTTTTCCTTGGATAGACATTATATTCTTTTTTTTCTATTAAATTTTCTTCTATAAGATAATTTAGATGTTCTATAATCATTTTTTCATTGCTATCTTTTATTTGATTTTTAAAATCCTTTATTCTAACTTTCCCATGCCTTAAAAGCCACAAAATAATTACTGTCCATTTTTTTGATAATATTTTTTGCGTCAATTCTAAAGGGCAAGTGTAAATTATTTTTTCTTTCATTTATTGATTTCCCCCTTTTTTATTTTTTTAGAAATTTTCAGAAAGTAACAAAGACGGATTAACATCCCTCCTGTCCAACCTATTGGTGCAGCAATCCAAATTCCATTATATCTTAAAGATGTCTTTGAAAGTAAAATAGCCATAGGAATTTGAAACATACAAAAAGAAGTAATTGAAGCTATCAGTGGGACAAAAGATTTTCCATAACCTAATAATAGTCCATTTAATATCTGCATTAAACAAAACACTATATAAAATGCTGATACTGTTCGTAGGTATTGATTACCTATGAATATTATTTCGGGATTTTTGTTAAACATAGAAATAAAAAATGTAGGAAATATAAAAATAATAATTGAAGTTATAATAGAAAATATAATTCCTAAAATAAGACTTTCTTTTCCACCTTTAATTATTCTATCCATTTTTTTTGCTCCATAATTTTGTGCTACAAAAGTTATCAGTGCTTGACCTAAATTTATAGATGGTAATTCAGCAAAAGCATCTATTCTTGATGCTGAAATAAAAGCTGCTATACAATCTGTTCCAAAACTATTTACTAAAATTTGTATAACAATAAAGCCAATACTTATTAGTACTTGTTGTAACATTGCAGACATTCCTATGGTTAATATTTCTTTCAAAATATTAAAATCTATACTAAAATGAAATTTTGAAAAAATTAAATTAGAATATTTTAATTTTACATAAAAAAACATAGGATAAAAGAAATAAATTGTGAAATAACAGTTGCTATTGCTGCTCCTGAAATACCATAATCCATTATAGCTATAAAAAGTATATCTAAAATAATATTTAAAATAACTGTAACAATCAATATATAGGTTGGTGTTTTTGAATCACCAATACCTTTTAATATATTTGTAAGGGAATTATAGGCAAATGTTGGAATAACTCCAATAAAAATAATTTTTAAATATATATTTGAATTTAATAATAAATTTTCTGGTACATTAATTAAAATCAAAATCCTATTTGATAAGATAAAACCAAATATTGTAATTATAAAAGATAAAATAAGTGAAAAAATAAAACCTGTATTTACAGCATTTTTTAATTTTTCTATATTTTTTGCTCCAAAGCATTGAGAAACAATAATACTTGTTCCCAATGAAATACCAATTGAAATTGCTATTATTAGTACATTAATTTGATAACTTGAGCCCACAGCTGCAAGACTTTCTTTTCCAAGAAAATTTCCAATTATAATTGCATCTGAAATATTATAAATTTGTTGAAATATATTTCCCATTAAAATTGGCAAAGAAAAATAAATTATTGTTTTTAATTCATCTCCCTGTGTTAAATCTTTCATTATAAATTCTCCTATTTTCTTTTAAAAATTTTAATTGATTGTTTTATTTTATCATTTATCATTTTTAATGAAAATAACATACTTTTTTGTAAGTATAACTAATTATTGATATACACACTAATAATATGTATAATATGGGAAACAATTTTAAAAACTTCATCTGCTTTATTGAAAATAATGGGTGGAAATAGAGTAGACCCAATGTCAACTTTTATCAATTTTCTTAAATGAATATATTCACTCTAAGATTATGTTAGACTTTAAAACAATTAAATAAAATAAAAATGAGTAGTTATAACAATCGAATTTACGATGTTATTCTGCTCATTATTAGGGGGGTATTTTATCAATTTTATCTATATATCTATTTGACAGTGAAAGTTATAAAATAGTTTAAAATTTTTTTTATAATAAATTTTTTGCTATTTCTCTATAACTATTGTTAATAACTAGAAAACTGATTATAATTTTTTAGATAATTTTACTAACTAACATAACACCATCAGAAATAGGTAGCAAAGTAACTGAGTCAAAATTTTCATAAAGATAATCTATAAATTCATCTAGCCTTTTAACTATAGTTTTAAATCTTTTAGGACTCTCTTTATATAGATAACCTCTAAATAAGATATTATCAATAAATACTATACCACCTTCATTTAAAAGCTTATAAGAATCTTCAAAAAATTTCTTATACTGTCCCTTAGCTGCATCTATAAAGATAAAATCAAAATTTTTATTTAATTTTTCAATTTCTTCTGTTGCATCTCCAAAAATTTGTTCTATTCCTTTTAAATTAGATTTTTCAAAATTAGATTGAGCAATTTTAAATCTATCCTTATCAATTTCTATTGTTGTTAAAGTTCCATTTCTATCTTGTATTTCCTCTGACATAATAATTCCAGAATAAGCTGTTGCGGTTCCAACTTCTAAAATATTTTTAATATTTTTATTAGTTCTTATAATAAACTTTAAATATTCTCTAATTTCTTTACTTATTATAGGAACATTATTTATTTCTGCATCTTTTTCAATTTCTTTTATTAACTCTAAGTTTGGACTTTTATATTTATCAATTTTTGATGAAATATATTCATTTGCCTCTTTTAACTCTTCTAACATTTTTCTCCCTTTTTCAATTTTATAATATAAAAATTATCCATAATTTCTTCCTTATAATTTATGCAAAAGCCACCAAGGTTATCATAGTCTCCTGAAACATTTTCAGGAATATATAATTTTTCTACCTTAAATTCTTTCCTTTCTTCTAAGAATTTTTTAATATTATTAGTGTTCTCTTCATCAGTTATAGTGCAGGTACTATAAATCAGTTCCCCTCCATCTTTTAATATATCTGCTGCTGAATTTAAAATCTCTAATTGCAATTTTGCTAATTCTTCAATATTTTCTCTATTTTTAGAATATAGAATTTCAGGTTTCTTTCTAATAACACCATAGCCACTACAAGGTACATCAACTAAGATTTTATCAAACTTTCTACCTTGTTTATTTACATTTCTAGCATCGATTACAATAGCTTTTACTATATCTATCCCTAGCTTTTTCATATTAGTATCAATAAGTTTTATCTTGTGTTGATGAATATCTATTGCAATAACTTCTCCACTATTTTTCATTTCTTCAGCAAGAACAGCAGTTTTTCCTCCAGGTGCAGCACAGATATCTAAGACTAATTCATTTGGCATTGCTCCTAAATTTTTAGCTGCTAAATATGATGAGGCATCTTGGGCAATTATCTTACCTGTTTTAAATTCTTCTGAATTTATTATTAAGCCTGAATTTATATAGTATACTGTATCAACTTTTTTAATAATTTGAATATCTTTGTCTTTTAAAAATTCTTCAAACTCTTCTTCTGAATACTTTAATTTATTTACTCTCACTGACAAATAAGGAATTTTCTTTAGACTTGTTATAACCTGTTTTAAATTTTCATTTCCATATTGTTTTTCTAACACATCACAAAACCACTTAGGAATAGAATATAGAACTTCATAATTTTTCTTATCATACAACTCTTTTAATTCTAAGTCTTTATTTCTTAAATAGTTTCTTAGAGTTCCATTTATAAATTTTGAAATAGCTATGCTATATTTTTTTGCAAGTTCTGTAGCTTCCCAAACTACTCCTTTATCATCACTATTCATAAATGTAATTTGATAGATAGAAATTCTCAAAAGATTTCTTATCCATTCTTTTCTTATATCTTTAGTATATCTTTCTATTATATAGTCTAAAAACTTTTTATTTCTTATAACACCATAAAATATTTCTGTCATAAAAGCTTTTTCTTTTGGACTAAGAAAAAATTCTCTAAAAGCATCATTTAAAACTATATTTGAATAAGATCCTTTATCCACTTTTGAGATTAATCCCATTGTTACATATTTTATACTCATATTTTCACCTTAGTTTTTTCTTTTTATTATACTGTAAAATATATATTAGCACAAATAAAAAAAGTTATTGAATAATTTTAAATATATTCAATAACTTCATTTTTTTCTAAACTTTTCTTTATATCAATAACTCTTTGATTGGAACTACCTTTCCACTTTAAATTCAAATCTTTTAAGCTATCTACAAATTTTCCATCAATTAAGACATCACATTCTTTAATTAGAGAAAATCTATTTTCATCTTCTAATATTTCTTCCCAAGTGAAACCACTCCATACCCAAATATCTCTATCTGGTAAGTTTTCTTTAAATTTTTTTATAAATTTCAAAAGAGGCTCAATATTTTTAGGATAAGTAGGGTCTCCACCTAAAAGTGAAAGACCCTTTATTGTTTTTCCATACTTTTTAAAATATTCTATAATTTCATTTTCTTCTTTTTCAGTAAATTCTTTTCCATAGGATTCACTCCAAGTTTCTTCGTTAAAGCAATTCTTACAGCAATGTGTACAACCACTTACAAATAAACTTACCCTTATACCTTTTCCATTAATCATATCTGCATATTTAATTCCTGAATAATTCATCTCTCTAACTGTGTTTTACTCTATGCATTATTTCCTCTTGCTTTCCTTTATTAAAAGGTCTAGCATTAGGTTGAGCTAAGTAACCACACACTCTCCTTATTACACTCATTTCATTACTATCATGATTTCCACATTGTGGGCAAGTAAATCCTTCCTTAGTTGCTGTAAATTCTCCTTTGTAGCCACAGATATGACATTTATCAACAGGTTGATTTATTCCCATATAATGTATTCCAACCATCTTAGCATATCTTAAAATATCTGGAATAGCCTCTAAATTCTTTGTTAAAGAATCAGTTTCAATATAACTGATATGACCTCCAGCTGAATATTTATGGCCTAAGGCTTCAAGTCTTAATTTCTCAAATGGACTCATATTTATTCTTGAAGAAACATGGAAAGAATTATCATAGTAACCTTTATCAGTTATTCCTTTTATATCTCCAAATTCTTGTTTATCAACTCTTGCAAATCTATCACATAGCGATTCTGATGGAGTTCCATATAGTGCAAAACCTAAATTATATTTTTCCTTATATTCAAGAACTTTATCAGCTATATATTTTAATATATTAAAAGTCTTTTCATATACCTCTTCTGATTCAGAAAAATCTTTACCATACAATAATTGAGAAACCTCACTAAGTCCAATATACCCTATTGATACTGTTGAATATCCTCCCCAGATTAAATCTTTAATTGTATCCTTTTGATTTTTTTCAGCAAGTGCCCCTGACATCCAAAGAATAGGTGCCATTTCTGCAACAGTATTTTCTAAATATCTTGCTCTAAATAGACAATTATCTTTACAAATTTCTAAAATTCTATCAAGTTCTTTATAGAAACCTTCTTCATTTCCACGATTTTTAATAGCTATTCTTGGTAGATTAATAGTTGTAGCTCCTATATTAAATCTTCCTGAGTATTTTTCTTTACCATTTTTATCTTTCCAAGGGGATAAAAAAGCTCTACATCCCATTGGATAAACAACAGTTTCATTTTTTAATTGTTCCTCTGTTATAAATAAAATATCAGGATAAATTGACTTAGTCATACATTCAAAAGCAAGTTGTGAAATATCCCAGTTAGGATCTCCCTCATTCAAATTCAATCCTTCACACATTGCATAAACAATTTTAGGGAAGATAGCAGTTTCCTTTTTAGCACCAAAACCTGCCATTCTTGTTTTTAAAATATATTTTTGAACAAGTCTTCCTTCCCAAGAAATTTCAGTTCCTATACCAATAGTTGTAAAAGGTGTTTGCCCATTTACAGTAGATAAGGAATTTATTTCATATTCTAAACCTTGCATTGCTTGTTTAACAGATTCTTCTGTCATATCAACAGAATATTCATAAGTTTTAGGATATTTATTTTTTATTTCTTCATTTGAATACTCTAAATCTTGTTTTTTTAATTCTTCTATTTGTTCTTCACTTAAATCATCTATATATTTTGCTCCTCTTAAAAAGTGCTTTTTAAAAGTTTTCTTTATATATCTAACTAAAGCTCTATCTAAATATGGAATTGAACAACCTCCATAGGTATTAGATGAAACAGAAGCAATAATTTGAACTATATGTCCAACAGCAACATCAACAGAATTAGGCTCAAGCATTTTAGCATTACCTATATTACATCCACCTCTTAGCATAGCTTCTATATTTACAAGCTCACAGTTTGTTTCTCTAAAAAGAAGATAGTCTAGGTCATGTAAATGAATTTCACCTTTTATATGTGCTAACTTTATATGTTCAGGAACTATTTTATTTAAATAGTAATCTCTTGAAGAAATTCCTGCAAGCAAATCTCTTTGGACAGAAATCGTTTTAGCATCTTTATTTGCATTTTCAGATAGTAACTTTTCATTAGAAGCATCTACAAGCTCTCCAATTTGTTTATATATTCCCTTTTCTCTTTCTCTTATTTCAGCCTTTAAAGTTCTATAACTTTGATAAGACATAGCTATATCTTTTTCAGATGAAGCCATTAATTTTTTTACCACTATATCTTGTATTTGCTCCACAGACAAAACTTTATCAGGTAAATCTTCCACTTGTGAAGCAATCTTTTCTATTAATTTCATATTTGGTTCCCTGGAAGCTTGTTCAAATGTTTTTCTAATTGCATTTATTATCCTACTTTTATCAAACTCAACCACTGAACCATCTCTTTTAATAACTCTTTTCATATTGCCTCACACCTTTCTAATTGTATTTTAAATTATGTAATTAATTCCTATAAAAAATTTTTATATCCTCAACCATTTTAGCACTTTTTAGAAAAAATAACAATATATAGTATATATAATAAAAAGATACCACTATATATTGTTATTTTAAATATAGCTAATATGGGATTTATAAAATTTTAAAATAAAAATAGAGTTATTATTTAAAAAAATTTTTAATAACTCTATCTTCATTTTATATTTTTCTACTTAAATTATTATGTCATAATTTTAATTTGATCTTTTCCATCATCTTCAAAAACAAAATAATCTAGGATTTTTATTTTTACCTCATCACCTTCATTTAAAGTGTTATAAGTTGAAGCCCTTGCAATTATTCTTAAAATATTTCCATTTCCAATTTCAACTCTTAAATCATTGCAATCTCCTAAATAGAATTTAGAATAAACTTTACCTATAATTTCTCCATCATCAGAAAGAATAGCATTTTCTGGACGAATTGCTACAACAACATCTCCTTTAAATGAACTTGTATTAGAAAGTGTTTGCCCATTACTATTATCAAGTAAAATTTTATTTCCTTCAACCTTTCCTTTAATAAAATCAACCTTACCAACAAAGTTTGCAACAAACATATTTTTAGGTTTAGAATATATTTCTTGAGGAGGTGCAACTTGTTGTACTTCCCCTTTATTAATCAATACAATTCTATCACTCATCGTCATTGCTTCTATTTGGTCATGAGTTACATAAATAACTGTTATTTTTAATTTTTTAGTTATTTCTTTTATCTCATATCTCATTTCTTCTCTTAACTTTGCATCAAGATTAGAAAGAGGTTCATCCAATAATAAAATTTCTGGCTGAGCCACTAAAGCTCTTCCCAATGCAACTCTTTGTTGTTGTCCTCCTGATAATTCAGATGGAAATCTATCTTTATATTGTTCTAAGTGCACAATCTTTAAGACTTGATTTACCCTTTCTTCTATTTCATTCTTATTAATTTTTTGAATTTTTAATGGATAAGCAATATTATCAAATACATTCATATGAGGCCATACTGCATAAGATTGGAATACCATTCCAATTCCTCTTTTTTCAGGTGGTAAAAATTGTTTTTCACTTGATACTAATTTATCACCTATATATATTTCTCCACTACTTGGTTTTTCAAATCCTGCAATAAGTCTAAGCATAGTTGTTTTTCCACAACCAGATGGACCTAGTAATGTTATAAATTCCCCATCTTCAAATTTTTGATTAAATTCTTGTAAGACTGTTACATTCCCAAAAGATTTTGTAACTCCTGTTATTGTTACTGATGCCATATTTTCCTCCCATTCTATATTGAAAATTGTCCCTTAGTCAATTTATTTAAAATATAATTAACTAAAATAACAAATAGTAAAATAGCTGTTGCCAATGCACTTGCAACCTGTTGACTATGATATGTTTGATAAATATATAATTCATATCCAATAGTCTTGGTATTTGATGAATAAAGCAATGTTGACATTGTCAATTCATAGAATGATGGCATAAATATTAAGAAAATTCCTGCAACAATACTTGCTCCAATTAATGGTAAAGTTACATCTTTTAGCATACGAAGCCAGTTTGCTCCAGATATTTGAGCAGCTTCTTCAAGTGAAGGGTGAACTTGACTCATTGCTGAAACAACAGTTCTCATTCCCATTAACATATATTTAATCATATATGCAATTACCATTATTGTTAAAGTATTATAAATATTTATTCCAAATTTACCACTCATTGATATTATAAGTGCCAAAGCTATTGTTACACTTGGTGTTCCAGAACCTAATGTTATCAAAAAGTCTGGGATTCTTTTTCCTTTTACATTTGTTCTTTGTAATAGATACGCCATTACACAAGAAATTAAAATTCCAAAGAATGCAGCAGCAGTTGCTGTTATAAAACTGTTTGTTGTTGAACTTATAATAGAAGCTCTTGAAAAAACTTTTTCCCAAGCTTTCAATGATAAATTTGATAAAGTAAGTGGTTTTCCCATGTTTACAGTAAATGATGTTATAGCAACTGTTATAAATGGTAAAATTATTACAAAAAATGAGAAAATTGAAATTATTATTGTTATAGGTAATCTCCATTTTCCTAATTCTACAATATTTGGTCTTGTAGATTTACCACTCATTGTTATATATTGTTTTCTTCCAACAACAAATGTTGAAATATATAAAATTATATTAGATATCAACATCAAAAATACAGCAAGAGTCATTGCATCTGTAAGTCCTTCTTCTGAACCAATATGAACAAAATCTATTATACGCATAGTTACTGTATAAATTTGTCCTGGTGCTCCAATAATAGATGGAATACCATAAGCTGAAGCTGAAGCTACAAAAACTAAAAGTCCAGCAGCTATTATACTTGGTGTCATCATTGGAATAGTAACTTTAAATAAAGTTTTTAAAGGAGAAGCTCCTGAAACTCTTGAAGCTTCTTCCAAAGATGGATCCATTTTTTCCATAGCTCTTGATATTGTTATGAAAGCATAAGGATAGAAAAAGCAGGTTAATACCCAGACAATTCCAGATATTGTATAGATATTAAAAGGAGCTGCTCCTAAACCAAATATTTTCATTAAAAATTTATTTAGAACACCAGCATTTGGATTTAAAAGTCTTAACCAAGCCATAGCTCCAACATATGGTGGAACCATATAGGTAACTACAAATAAAGTTCTAAAAAATTTCTTTCCATACATATCTGTTCTTCCAACTAAAAATGCCAATGGAAATGCTATGGCAACTCCAAGAATTGTTGTAAAACCAGCAGTTATCATAGTATTTTTTAAGGCTATCCAGTTTAAATCATAGGTATAAACTCTCCTATATGCTTCCCAAGAAAAACTACCTCCTGAAAACAGGGATTTTATTAATAAGTAAAATAATGGAAACACTTCAAATATAAGTAGAAAAGCTACTATTACTAAAATAACTATCCATTTTATATCTATCTTCCATTTTTTTTGTCCAACCATATTTTCCTCTTTTCTTTATTAATTTGCCTTAGTTATAAATTTTTCAAACATTTTTCTTAATTCTTCTCTGTCTTTATATGTTTTTTCCCAATTTATAGGCATAGATGATTTTAATATTTCAGCAGTAGCTTTTGCATCATAAGGAGCTTTTTCAGCATCTTTTAAAACAGAGTGCATCCAACCTTCTACTATTGCTTCTTGTCCAGCTGGTGATAAGAACCAATCAGTTAAAGCTTCAGCTGCTTTTATATTTTTATTTGCTGACATATCTTCCTTAACTGTCATTATTGTACTAGGTATAGAAATTATTCCATCTTCTGGATATATAACTTCTAGTGTAGAATTTTCTTCTTCTCTCTTCTTTAAAATAGATTCTTCAAGTATCATAATTTCAGCAGCTTCTCCTGTTTCTAATTTAGTAACAGCCACTGAACCAGATTCAACAACAACTTTTAATTTAGCTAAGTTTTGGAAATATTCTTCTCCATATTTATCACTTAATGCAGAAACAGCTGCTAAAGCAGTTCCAGATTTTAATGGATCAGGAATTGAAATTTTTCCTGCTAAATCTTCTCTTTTAGCAAAATCTTCAAATGTAAGTGCTAAGTCTTCTTTTTTGTATTTATCAGGATTATATGCTAAAACCATATTTAATAAACGAACTGGATACCAATATCCTTCTTTATCATAATCTAATGCTAAATTTTCAGCATTTTTAGAAAGATATGCATGTAATATTCCTTTTTCCTTTAATTCTAATGAGTAAGATGGTTCAGCAACCATTAACATATCGCAACCTAATTTATTAGCTTGTAATTCAGCTATAATTTTAGATTGTAAAGTTCCTGTTCCACCTTGGAAAAATTCAACTTCCAAATTTGGAAATTCTTTTTTTAATTTTTCACTAACATTATCTATTATATCTTCATACATAGAAGTATAGATAACAATTTTTCCACTTATTTCTGTATTAGCATTAGCAGAATCAGTAGTTTCTTCTTTCTTTTCTCCTCCACCACAAGCAACTAAAAACAATGTTATTAAAGATAATACAAGCCAAAAAAACTTCTTTTTCATAAACTTTCGCCTTCCTTTTTCTTTTATTATTATTGTTACTACAATTCAACATATCACAAATAACAAAAAAAGTCAATTTATAAGATTAAATTGACCTTTTTTTAACCATTTTTTATTAACTTTTATTTTATATTTTTTATTTTTTCAGCTACAAATAAATAATTTTCATAAGCTTCTTTTATATGGGGCATATCTAGTTTTATAGCATCTGTAGGGAATTCTGTAAGTGATTGTGAACGTAATACTTCTCTACGAAGAGTATTCACAAAAGTTCTAAAACTTTTATTAGTAATACGATTATATTCTATTGATTCAAGTTTACTTTGACGATAAAATTCTTGTAAAGTTTTATTTTTTATATCTTTTTTATCATCAGCAAAAATTTCATCATACTTTAAGTCAACTATTTTTCCATTCTCATATATAACTTCCAATCTTGTACTTACTCCAGTATCATATGGTTGAGTTATCCCTACATATCTTTTATTTGTAGTTTTTCCTTGAACTTCTTTTGCAATTTCTTTTAGTAAAGGAATAAAGCCATTTCTTGCACTATTAGACGAACCAAATAATGTCTTATATTCAAAATCTAGTTTTTGATTTTTCAAAACTTGCCATTCTAAATAACTCATTCCATTTATAAGTGTTACTAAAGTGTAATCTGTTCTTGGATTTTTAGCTTGGAAAAATCCATACCCTGAACGACGTTTTGTTTCTCCTGCCCATTCAGAAGCATAGTATGTAATAGGTGGTCTTTCATTTAATTCTATATGTACTATCTCTCCATTGTTAACTACAACCTCAGCATAAGCTTCATAGCCATCATCAAAAACTTTTTTCCCAGAATAATAATCTCCTACAATAATCCCTTTAGGAGGTTGTACTGACCAATACATAGCATTAATTTTTTCTTGACCCTTTTTAGTTTTTTTCTTTGCTATTTCCATAGCTTCTTTAACCTTAGGATCCATTTCTAATTCTTTAGTAGCTCCTTTTTTACCATCATACTTTAATGTTTGAGAGTGGTTTATCATATCAGCTGCTGTTCTTGAAGCTCCTGCCGATTCATCATAATTATAAACTCTACCATTTATAACAATTTCATCTGAATTTTTATCAATATATTTATAATAATTTGGAGTATAATTTATTTTTTCTATTTTCTTATTTTTAAATACATAATCTTCTAAATTAATTAATGTTCTCCATTTATCAATTTGACTTACACTTGGACCTGCAATAGTATCAACTTTTTTTATTGTTGCTCCTGCCTTAGCATCAACTTTCATTGTTGCACCAGCTTTTCCATCTGTATTAGTTTTAGTATTTGCATTTATATTTAATGAAAATACTACTAATAAGAAAAGTATCTTTAACAAGTATTTTTCTTTTTTCATTCTCATCTCCTCCTATTTTAGTTTAAAGTTAGCTATATTCTAACAAATTTTTTGGAGTTTGTATATAATAAAAAAGAAAATATAAATCTTTTATTAATTTTTTTATTTCAAAAAATAGTCCCAGATTTTATTTCTCTGGAACTATATAAATTTATTTAATTTCTCTATTTCTCATAAGTAGATTTTATAAATAATTCTTCTAATTGTTTTTCATCAACAGTGTTAGGAGCTTCTGTCATCAAACATTGTCCTTTATTTGTTTTAGGGAAAGGAATTACATCTCTTATAGATTCTTCTTTTAACATAACCATAAGCCATCTATCTATACCAAATGCCAATCCACCATGAGGAGGTGCTCCATATTTAAAAGCATCTAAGAAGAAACCAAATTTAGCTTTTGCCTCTTCTTGTGAAAGTCCTAATCTATCAAATACCATAGATTGTATTTGTGGATTGAATATTCTTATAGAACCTCCACCTATTTCTGAACCATTTAATACTAAATCATAAGTATTAGTTCTAATATCTTCAGTTTGCCCTGCTAAGAATTTATCCAAATCTTCAGCTTTTATAGAAGTAAATGGGTGATGTTCTGCCTTATATCTTTGTTCTTCTTCATCATAATCAAACATTGGGAAGTCAACAACCCATAAGAATTTAAAATCATCTTTATTAATTAATTCTAAGTCTTTACCTATTCTTAGTCTCAATGCTCCAAGTGCAGAGTGAACAACTTTTTTCTTATCAGCAACTATAAAGATTACATCTCCTGTTTTAGCTTCTGTTTTATGAATTATTGCTTTCATTTCATCTTCATTTAAAAATTTAGCAATAGGAGAAGTTATTCCATCAGCAGTAAGTTTTATATAGGCAAGTCCTTTTGCTCCAAAATATGTCTTTACATATTCTTCGTATTCAGAAATAACTTTTCTTGAAAATTTTTCATTTGCATTAGGTGCAACAACTGCTTTAATAAGTCCACCATTTTGAACAGTAGAACTAAAAGCATTGAAAGAAGAATTTTTAACTATATCAGATAAATCTTTTAATTCAACTCCAAATCTTAAATCTGGTTTATCAGAACCGAATCTATCCATAGCTTCTGCATAAGGCATTCTTTGGAAAGTATAATTAGCTTCTTCACCTGTTACATTTTTAAATACATATTTTGCTAAACCTTCTATTTCATTCATTACATCTTCTTTTTCTACAAAAGACATTTCAATATCAAGTTGAGTAAATTCAGGTTGTCTATCTGCTCTTAAATCCTCATCTCTAAAACATTTAGCAATTTGGAAATATTTTTCAACTCCACCTATCATTAAAAGCTGTTTAAAAAGTTGTGGAGATTGAGGTAAAGCATAAAATGTTCCTGGGTTTGTTCTACTAGGAACTAGGAAGTCTCTTGCTCCTTCAGGAGTAGATTTTGTAAGCACAGGAGTATCAACATCTAAGAAACCTGCATTATCCATATAATTTCTAATAGACATTATCATTCTATGACGCATTTTTAAGTTATTTAACATCTTGTTTCTTCTGATATCAAGATATCTATATGTCAATCTCATATTTTCACTTAAATTATCATCTACACCAGAAATTTGGAAAGGTAGAGTATCACAAGCATTTAAAATTTCAATTTCTTTTGCAAAAACTTCAATTTCTCCTGTTGGAATATTAGGATTTTTATTTGATCTTTCCTTTACTTCTCCAACTACTTTAATAACAGATTCTGACTTCAATTTTTGTACTTCTTCTAAAACTTTTTCTGATAGAAGTTCATTATTAAAAACTATTTGAGTTTTTCCTTCTCTATCTCTTAAATCAATAAATGTAAGGCTTGTACTTACATTTCTTTTAGTATCTACCCAACCAGATAGAGTTACAACTTCCCCAATATTTTTTAATCTTAGTTCCCCTAAATTATGTGTCCTATATACCATTTTTAAAAAACACTCCCTCTATTTAATATAATTTATAATTTCTTCAATCTTTACTTCTTTTTGCTCTCTTGTAGAAAAATCTTTTAATAATACTATTCCTTTATTAAGTTCATCTTCACCAAGAATAATACAATATTTTGTTTCTAATTTATCAGCCTTTTTCATATGAGCTTTCATTCCCTTAGAAGAATAATCTACATAAACTTTTATATCATTTTTTCTCAAATCTTCTGCAATCTTCATAGCAGTTTCAACTGTAGAGTCTCCAAGCCAAGCAATGTAGATATCTGGAACATCTTTAGGATATTCATCAACAAGCATCATAACTCTTTCAACTCCAGCAGCAAAACCAAAAGCAGGAATATCTTTATCTCCTAATTCTTTTAGAAGATTATCATATCTTCCACCACCTAAAACTGTTCCTTGTGAACCAAGTTTATTAGTTACAATTTCAAAAACTGTACTTGAATAATAATCAAGTCCTCTAACAAGAGTTGGGTCTTCTGTATATTTTATTCCAAAAATTGTTAGATATTTTTTAACTTCTTCATAGTGTTTTCTTTCATCTTCAAAAAGATAATCTATTATACTTGGAGCAGATTTGTAGAAATCTTTTTCCCCATCAACTTTACAATCTAAAAGTCTTAAAGGGTTTCTATTAATTCTATCTTTACAATCTTCACACATGTCATCTAAATGAGATTTAAAGTGTTCAACCAATTTTTCTCTGTAAATAGTACGAGAACCCTTAGAACCTACTGAATTTATTTTAACTTCTAGATCTGTAACACCTAGTTTAGCAAGCCAATTATATCCCATAGCTATAACTTCAGCATCAAGTATAGGAGATTTTTCACCAAATACTTCTACTCCTATTTGATTAAATTCTCTTTGTCTACCAGCTTGTGGTCTTTCGTATCTAAACATTGAGCCATTGTAGTAGAATCTACTGATGTCTTCTTTAGCATAAATTGAGTTTTCAAGATAACATCTAACCATTGAAGCAGTATTTTCAGGTCTTAGAGTTATAGATCTATCTCCCTTGTCTTTAAAAGTGTACATTTCTTTTTCAACAACATCTGTTGCCTCACCTATACCTCTTTTAAATAATTCAGTTTCTTCAAAAATTGGAGTTTTAGCAAACTTATAACCATAATTTTCAAACATCTTCTGAGTTACATTTGAAATATAAATATATTTTACTGCATCTTCACCAATAATATCTTTTGTTCCCTTTGGTTTTCTTATTAATTCCATAATTATCCCTCCTATTCATCCCATAATTTGCTTAATTTTTCAGCTATCAATTTTTCATTTTTATTATTACCAGGTTTGTAATACTTTTTCTTTTTATTCATATATTTTTGTTTAACAAAATTATCAGTGTAGTTATGAGGATATTTGTATCCCACATTATCATGACAAATATTCATTGGGATTTCCTGTAATTCTCCTTTTTTTATATCAGCTAAAGCACCATCTATTGCTTCATAAGCAGAATTAGATTTAGAAGAAATTGCAAGATATATAGTAGCATGAGCCAGTATTATTCTGACTTCTGGCATACCTATTCTTTCACAGGCGTTCATAGTAGCATTGGCAATTAAAAGTGCTTCTGGGTTTGCCATTCCTATATCTTCACTTGCCTCAATAAATAATCTTCTTGCCATATATTTTGGATCTTCTCCACCATCTAAAAGTCTAGCAAGCCAATACACTGCTGCATCAGGGTCACTTCCTCTCACAGATTTAATAAAGGCTGAAATCATATCATATTTATCCTGCTTTTTGTCAAAAGAAACTTGCCTTTCTTTAAATATAGAAAAAATTTCATCTTCAGTCATTTGAGAATGTATATTATTGTACATCTCAACATAATTTAAGGCTATTCTTGAATCTCCTTGTGATATATCAACAATGATTTCTTTTATCTTATCACTCATACTTATATTTAAAAAATTCAATCCTTTATTTATCAATTTTAAAATATCTTCATTAGTAAGAGCTTTAAATTCAAAAACCATAACTCTTGAAAGTAAGGCATTGTTTATATTATAATAAGGATTTTCTGTTGTTGCCCCTATAAGAGTAAGTGTTCCATCTTCTGTATATGAAAGTAGAGCATCCTGTTGATTTTTATTAAATCTATGAATTTCATCTAAAAATAATATAGTTCTTTTATTGTAAAGCTCTATATTTCTTTTAGCTGTTTCAACTACATTTCTTATATCTGAAACACTTGCAGTAGTAGCATTTAATTTTTCAAAATTACAATCTAAAGTATTAGAAATAATTTCTCCTAAACTGCTTTTTCCACAACCAGGAGGTCCATAGAAAATAGAGTTTGATAGAGTGGAGTTTAAAATAAGTCTTGTAATTACTCCATCTTTTCCTAAAAGTTTTTCCTGACCTACAAAATCTTCTAAACTTTTGGGTCGTAATTTATATGCAAGAGGTTCAACATTTTTATAATTTTTTTGAAATAAATTCATAATAGTCCCTCAAATCTTTTATTTTGTATTTTACCATAATTTCTAAAATAATTAAATATGTTGAAGTAAAGAAAAAAAAAAGAAACTATCTCAGTGATATACACTTGAAATAGTTTCTTTTTCTTAATATATAAGTTATTTTAAGTTTTCTTTAATCATAGAAACTAATTTTGCAGCAGTTAGTTCATATTTTTCTAACATTTCCGCACCTTTTCCACTTTGTCCAAACTTATCATAAACTCCTAACTTTTTAACTAATGTAGGATGTGTTTCTGATAAAAATTCAGAAACAGCAGAACCTAATCCACCAATAACTGAATGTTCTTCAGCAGTTATTATAAATTTAGTTTCTTGAGCTGCTTTTAAAATTGTTTCTCCATCTAATGGTTTAATAGTTCCACAATTTACAACTCTGACAGAAATATTTTCTTTTGCTAATTCTTCAGCAGCTTTTAATGCTTCTTGTGTCAAAAGTCCTGTTGAAACTATTGTAACATCATTACCTTCTTTTAAAGTATTAGCTATACCAATTTGAAAATCATAATTATCATCTAATACAGTTTCAACATCTAATCTTCCAAGTCTTAAATAAACTGGTCCATTATATTCAGCAGCTGCAAAAACCATTTTTTTAGTTTCAACTGCATCACAAGGACATAAAACAACCATTCCTGGAATTGCTCTCATAAGAGCTATATCTTCTATTGATTGGTGTGAACCTCCATCTTCTCCTACTGAAATACCAGCATGAGTTGGAGCAATTTTTACATTTAATTTTGGATAAGCTATTGTATTTCTAATTTGTTCAAAAGCTCTTCCAGCAGCAAACATTGCAAAAGTTGAAGCAAAAGGAATCTTCCCACAAGTTGCAAAACCAGCAGCTGTTCCCATTAAATCAGCTTCTGCAATCCCTATATTTAAATGTCTTTTTGGAAATTCTTTTTTAAATAAGTCAGTTTTTGTAGATTTACTTAAATCAGCATCCAATACAACTATATCACTATTTATTCTTCCAAGTTCTACTAAGGCTTCTCCATAAGCTTGTCTTGTAGACTTCTTACTCATAATATATCCTCCTAAAATTTTAGTTTAAGCTAATTCAGCTAATGCTCTTTCCAATTCTTCAAGTGTAGGTGCAACTCCATGGAAACCACAAACATTTTCCATAAAAGATACTCCTTTACCTTTTATAGTTTTTGCAATAATCATAGTTGGTTTTCCTTTGCATTCTCTTGCCTTATCTAAAGCAGAAAGAATTTGTTCAAAATCGTGTCCATCTATTTTTATAACATTCCATCCAAAAGCTTCCCATTTTTTATCTAATGGTTCAACACCCATTATTTCACTAACATTTCCATCAATTTGTAAATTATTACTATCTAGAAAAGCACAAAGGTTATCAAGTTTATAATGAGCAGCAGTCATAGCAGCTTCCCATATTTGTCCTTCTTGTATTTCCCCATCACCTAAAACAACATAAGTTCTATAATTTTCATCAAATATTTTTGCATTTAAAGCCATACCATTTGCAACTGATAAACCTTGTCCTAGAGAACCAGTTGAAATTTCAATTCCTGGAAGTTTTTTCATATCAGGATGTCCTTGAAGTCTGCTTCCAAATTTTCTTAATGTCATTAATTCATCTTTTGAAAAATATCCTTTTTCAGCCAAAGTTGCATATATAGCAGGAGCAGCATGTCCTTTTGAAAGAACAAATCTATCTCTTCCTTCCATTTTTGGATTAGCTAGGTCTACATTCATTTCCGAAAAATAAAGGGCTGTTAAAATATCAGTTGCAGACAAAGAACCACCTGGATGTCCTGATTTTGCTTCTGTAATCATAGAAACAATAGACTTTCTAATCTCTTTAGCTTTTTCTTTTAAAAAACTAATATCTTTCATTGTTTTCTCCTCTCATTTCCTTACATTATTAATAATTAATATAAAATTAGGTTATCATTTTTACATTATATTTTATCATAAAAAATATTATAAAAACAAGACTTAAAAAGAAATAATGTACATTAATAAAGATTAAAAAATTGTGATATAATTTAAAAAAGTATTGAGTGGTTGAAAAGAATGGAAATAAAAATAGAAGAAACAGAAGATACTTTGAAAATTATAAAAAGTTGTAGACAAGAGTTAAAATGGGCATTTATAATTGGAATTATTTGTAATATTTGTTTAATTTATCCTCTTTTAAAAGAAACACCAGAAGAATTATATTTTGGTTTTACACTTTTTTACACACCTATTTTTCTTTTAATCCAATGTTTATTTTGTTATAGGTTTTCTTATGAACTAATTTTAATAAAAGAAGATTATGTTTACCTATTAAATAGTTTTAGAAAACCGGATATATATAATGCTAAGAAATTTTCAACTAAAAATATCATAAAAATATCTGCAAAAAAATTTAATGGTTCTGTTTTATTAAGAAGTCATAATATTTTTAAAGAGGCTGAACCTATAAAAAATCACCCAAATTATAAAATACATTTTTATTTAAAAAATGAAACAGAAGAGTATTATGCTTGGGGATATGAAATACCTATTGAAAAAGCTGAGGAAATTCTAGATAAAATCAAAATTTTTTTAAAAGATTCTGAGAATATTCAATTTGAAAAATCAGAAAAATAAGAGGTATAATTGATGAAGATAAAAATAACAAAAAGAAAAGAATATTTAAGAATAGAAAAAATATCAAAAACAGAATTTATAATAAGAACATTAATATTCTTTTTAGTAGTTTTATATTTTTTTATAACTTCATTTATAAAGTATGGAATATTAACAATAGGAATGTCAATATTTTGTTTACCAGTTATATTTTTATTTTATTTAAGATTTATACTAAAATGTAGTTATGAAATCTTGATAATAAAAAAGAATTCAATAAGATTTTATATTTCTAAAAATTATTGTATAAATAAATCTAA
>ERZ773100.499-NODE-499-length-20081-cov-111.029212_pt1 | contig 20081 bp, 20 predicted proteins | sample MGYA00511119_ERZ773100 | MGnify/ENA primary metagenome ERZ773100 (study PRJEB29015, sample SAMEA2738000) | human oral metagenome | biome: human oral; feature: human-associated habitat; material: dental | place: China | collected 2111 ...
TGCCGGCAGATAGTGATGTTAAGGACCTCAAGCAGTTGACAAATGTCTTAGCACCATCAGGCAATGACCAGGACAATGTTCAAGCACTGATGAAAAATATTAGTCAGACACAAGGACATGAGCTGACAGTGGATACAGCTTCTTCTTATCTCGCTGCCTATAAATCGTTAACTTCTGGTGAAGCCAAGGCTATGGTTCTGAATAGCGTCTTTGAAGATACGATTCGTGGCGAAGATCCTGACTATGCTTCAAAAATTAAAAAAATCTATACTTACAAGATAAGCAAGAAGATCGATACAGCAATTGGCAAGCAAGATCCGAACGCAGAAGTCTTTAATATCTATGTCAGTGGTATTGACACTTATGGACCAATTTCTTCTGTGTCACGCTCAGATGTCAACATTATCATGACAGTCAACCGTAAGACCAAGAAAGTCTTGCTGACGACGACACCACGGGATGCCTATGTTCCAATTGCGGACGGTGGCCTCAATCAGCCAGATAAGCTGACCCACGCGGGTATTTACGGTGTAGATGCTTCCGTTCACACCTTGGAGAACCTCTACGGTATTGATTTGAATTACTATGTGCGCCTGAATTTCACATCCTTCCTCAAGTTGATTGACTTGCTGGGCGGAATTGATATTGAGAACGACCAAGAATTCACTAGTCTGCACGGCAATTACCATTTCCCTGTAGGTAAGATCCATCTGAATTCTGACCAAGCTCTAGGCTTCGTCCGTGAGCGTTATTCTCTAAATGGTGGAGATAATGATCGTGGTAAGAACCAAGAAAAGGTTATTGCAGCAGTCATTAAGAAACTGACTTCGACAGATGCACTGAAGAATTACAACGCCATTCTTTCAGGACTACAGGATTCTGTCCAGACCGATATGAGCTTGGAAACGATGATGAATCTGATCAATACTCAGCTGGAGTCAGGTGGAAGTTATCATGTGACTTCTCAGGCCTTGACTGGAACTGGAAATACAGGTCTGCCTTCCCATGCGATGCCAGAAGCCAATCTCTACATGATGGAAATTGATCAAAATAGTTTGGCAGCTGCCAAAGCAGCGATTCAGGAAGTAATGGAAGGGAAGTAAAGCATGATTGATATTCACTCGCATATCATTTTTGATGTGGATGACGGTCCTAAGACACTAGAGGATAGCCGACGTCTGCTCGAAGAAAGCTATCGTCAGGGCGTTCGTACCATTATTTCTACTTCTCATCGCCGAAAGGGCATGTTTGAAACGCCTGAAGAAAAGATTGCAGCAAATTTCAAGCAAGTGCAGGAGTTAGCCAAGCAAGTTGCTGACGACTTGACCGTGTTATATGGAGCTGAGATTTACTATACTAGTGATATCTTGCAAAAGCTGGAAGAGGGGACATTTCCCAGTCTAGGCAGTACCAAGTATGTCTTGATCGAGTTTAGTATGAATACACCCTACAAAGATATTCATTCCGCCTTGGGCAATGTCATTCGGTTGGGTATGACTCCGGTAGTGGCACATATTGAGCGCTATCACTGTCTGGAAAATGATGAAGACAGGGTCAGTGAATTGATCAATATGGGCTGCTATATGCAGGTCAATAGTTCAAATGTTTTGAAACCTAAGCTCTTTGGTGATCGTTACAAATTTATGAAAAAGCGTGTTCAGTTCTTCCTAGAACGGGACTTAGTTCATTTCGTTGCCAGCGATATGCACAATCTCGATGACAGACCGCCTTATATGCAAAAGGCCTATCAGATTGTCGCGAAAAAATATGGGGCTGCGCGTGCGGAAGAACTCTTTAAAAAAAACCAAGAAATCTTATTAAGTAACGAGTTTATTTAATCAATCAAACTCTGGAGAAAGTAAATACATGAATCAAGAAAATCAAATGATCGAAATCGATGTGTTGTCTCTGTTGAAGACAATTTGGAAACGGAAATTTTTAATCATCTTAACTGCCTTATTGACGGGAATTTTAACCCTAGGTTACAGCGTTTTTATTGCCAAGCCTACTTATAAGAGCACGACGCGTATCTACGTTGTCAATCGCCAGCAGGGCGACAATCCTGCTTTGACCAACCAAGACCTGCAGGCAGGTTCTTATCTGGTAAAGGACTACAAGGAAATCATCTTGTCTCAGGATGTCTTGGCATCCGTCATTTCAGAATTGAAATTGTCAGGTTCGCCATCTGACTTGGCGTCTAAGGTGACGGTGACTGTACCGACAGATACTCGGATTGTGTCTATTACAGTTACGCATGCGGATCCGGCAGAAGCTAGCCGTATCGCCAATACCTTGCGTGAAGTTGCTGCTGAGAAAATCATTGCTGTCACCAAGGTATCTGATGTTACGACGCTGGAAGAAGCGGAAACGCCGAAAACACCGTCTTCTCCAAATATCCGTCGCAATACTATCATTGGAGTGCTTGCGGGTGGTGTCTTGATGGTCCTTGTAGTGGTGATTGTTGAGATTCTTGATGACCGTGTCAAGAAGCCAGAAGATATCGAAGAAACTTTGAGAATGACTTTGCTTGGTGTCATCCCAGATATGAGTAAGGTAGGTTAGGAGATACAATGCCAATATTAGAGTTAGCAAAAAAGAAAAAACTTTCTATTTCGAGGGTAGAGGAGTATTACAATGCTCTTCGAACCAATATCCAACTTAGTGGCGAGAACATCAAGGTGATTGCTGTGAGTTCTACCTTCCCGGGAGAGGGAAAGACGACAACATCAACCAATCTGGCTCTGACCTTTGCTAAGGCGGGTTACAAGACTCTTTTGATTGATGCGGATATTCGAAATTCTAAGATGCTTGGTGGTGTTTTTAGGAGTAGTGAGAAAATCACAGGCCTAACAGAGTACTTGTCTGGAAATACAGACTTATCGCAAGGATTGTGTGAAACGGATGAGGAAAATCTCTTTGTTATCACTTCAGGGCAAGCCTCACCAAATCCAACGGCACTTGTGCAGAGCGAAAAGTTTGAGGTAATGATGGATGTTCTCCGTCGTCATTATGATTATATTATTGTGGACACTCCTCCTATTGGTATGGTCATAGATGCGACTCTTATTTCCAAGTTTTGTGATGCAAGCATGTTAGTAGTTGCTAGTAATGTAGTGAAACGGAAAATGGTTCAAAAGTCTAAGACCCAGCTGGAGCAGTCCTCTACTCCTTTCCTTGGTGTAATCTTAAATAAATATAATGTTGAAGCGGATAAATATGGTTTCTATGGTTCCTATGGTTCCTATGGACACTATGGGGATAATTTGAGTAAAGAATAGAAGAAAGCGAGAAGGGCTATATGTTTAGAAAGCAAAGGGAAATTCAAGAGTTAGGAGTAGCTGTATTAGAACTGCTAGTGTCTATGCTGGCGGCCGTTTTAGTGAGCTTTATTTCTAATTCTGATTTGACGAGGACAAGTGTCTTTATCCTCTCTTTGCTTCATATTCTTGCTTTTTATATTAGTAATTATTTCCATCACTTTTTCCGTAGAGGTTACTTTGTAGAGTTTATCCAAACTTTAAAATATAGTGGCTTCTATGCTCTCTTTGTCACTTTTTCTTCCTTTATCATGGAGGAACACTTCTCTATCTCACGACGGGGACTGATCTATTTTATCTTACTAAATGGTTTACTAGTTTACGCAACTAATATTCTGTTTAAGAAATACTATTCTTCTATTCATGCTAGATCAAAAAACAGTACAAAGGTTTTTGTCATTACCACAAGTTCTAGGATAGAAAAGTTTTTTGCTCAAATAGAAAAAGCCCAAGACTTTGGTGGTCAGATAGTGGCAGTCACAGTAGTGGATGATCCTTCCTTTACAAGCTCTGCCTTTGATGTGGTGCTGGAGAAAGATATGATTGAGTATGCGACTCGGTCGGTAGTGGATGAAGTGTTTATCAATCTACCTAGTGATCTTTATCGCTTGGAAGATTTGATTTCTCAGTTTGAGCATATGGGAATCGATGTCAATGTTAATATCAATGCCCTAGATTTTCCAACCAATGGCGAGAAGCGCATTCGCAATGTGGCTGGTTTTAATATCGTTACGTTTTCGACTCGTTTCTATAGTTACTACCATGTCCTTTTGAAGCGACTTCTGGACATTGTTGGTGCCCTCTTTGGCTTACTGCTCTGCGGGATAGCTGCTATTTTCCTAGTGCCTCAGATCAAAAAAGACGGTGGTCCAGCTATTTTTTCTCAAGATCGAGTTGGAAAGAATGGTCGTATCTTTAAATTTTATAAATTCCGCTCCATGGCTGTGGATGCGGAAGAGCGCAAAAAAGAGCTGATGGCGCAAAATACGATGTCAGACGGTATGTTTAAGGTCGATAATGATCCTCGTATCACGCCGATTGGACACTTTATCCGCAAGACAAGTCTGGATGAGTTGCCTCAGTTTTGGAATGTCCTCAAAGGCGATATGAGTCTGGTCGGTACGCGTCCGCCCACTGTGGATGAGTATGAAAAATACACGCCTGAACAGAAAAAACGTTTGAGTTTCAAACCAGGTATCACAGGTCTCTGGCAAGTCAGCGGCCGCAGTGAAATCACGAATTTTGATGATGTTGTAAAGCTAGATGTGTCCTATATTGACGATTGGACTATCTGGTCAGATATTAAAATTTTACTAAAGACTGTTAAAGTTGTATTAATGAAAGATGGAGCGAAGTAAGTGAGACTTCGCTTCCTTGATAGGAGAAAGATGAAGAAGTCCGTTTATATCATAGGCTCAAAAGGAATCCCTGCCAAGTACGGCGGCTTTGAAACCTTTGTTGAGAAATTAACAGAATATCAGCAAGATAGGAATATACAGTACTATGTAGCCTGTATGCGTGAAAATTCAGCTAAGTCTGGGATCACAGATGACCAGTTTGAGTATAACGGGGCAATTTGTTTCAATATTGATGTGCCTAATATTGGGTCAGCTAGAGCCATTGCCTATGATATTGCTGCTGTAAATAGGACGATTGAAATCGCTAAAGCAAATAAGGACGAGGCTCCTATTTTCTATATTTTAGCGTGTCGTATTGGCCCTTTTATCGCTGGACTCAAGAAAAAAATCAAAGCTATCGGAGGTAGTTTATTTGTCAATCCTGATGGACATGAGTGGCTCCGAGCAAAATGGAGTTTACCTGTCCGTAAGTATTGGAAATACTCAGAGCAACTCATGGTCAAGCATGCGGACTTATTGGTTTGCGATAGTAAAAATATTGAAAAATACATCCAAGAAGACTATAAACAGTATCAGCCCAAGACGACTTATATCGCTTACGGGACAGATACAAGCAAGTCTGTTTTAAAACCTGATGACGAAAAAGTTCGTAATTGGTATCAGGAAAAGGGGATTGCTGAAAACGGATATTATCTAGTTGTGGGACGATTCGTTCCCGAAAACAACTATGAGACCATGATTCGTGAATTTATGAAGTCTAATTCTAAAAAAGACTTTGTTCTCATTACAAATGTGGAACAAAATAAGTTTTACGATCAGTTGCTCAGGGAGACAGGCTTCGACAAAGACTCAAGAGTCAAATTTGTTGGGACTGTCTATGACCAAGAATTGCTCAAATACATCCGAGAGAATGCTTTTGCTTACTTCCATGGCCATGAAGTTGGCGGGACTAACCCTTCTCTACTAGAAGCTCTAGCATCAACAAAACTTAACTTGTTGCTAGATGTTGGCTTTAACCGTGAGGTTGGTGAGGATGGAGCCATTTACTGGAAAAAAGATGAGCTAGCGCATGTAATCGAAGAAGTGGAACAATTTGACGAAGGTGCTATTTCGGAATTAGACGAAAAGTCTAGCCAACGAATTGCGGATGCATTTACGTGGGAAAAGATTGTGTCGGATTATGAGGAAGTGTTTAGAATAGAGGGTTAGTTTGAAAGTTTTAATTCAAAGTAGAGAGAATTTTTTTACCATGCGTGGTGGGGATACTGTTCAAATTGAAAAAACAAAGGAGCAACTTGAAAAGCTCGGAGTGAAAGTGGATATTAGCTTAGAATTAGAGCCAGATTTATCAGAGTACGATCTAGTACATTTAACGAATGTTACCCGTATTCAAGAAACATACATTCAAATGCGGAATGCCAAAAAACAAGGGAAAAAAGTTGCTCTATCAACTATTTTTTGGCCTATGGAAGATTTTGAAAAGAAAGCACAAATTGGTATCAGAAAGGTGATTAGTCATCTATTGTCAATTAATAACATCGAACGGGTTAAGGCTCTTGCTAGAATGATAAAATCAAAGGAGTCCCGTAATCATGTGACAAGAAATTTGATTACGATTGGATACACAGCTATGCAGCGATATGTTATTGAAAATACTGATTTATTTTTGCCAAATTCTGAGATGGAGATGCAGAAATTATTTGAAACGTTTAACATTTGCACGGATTCTTATGTTGTTGTTCCAAATGGTATAGATAAAGAAAATGCTTTAAAATACCTGAATAGTTCTGATACTAATGAATTCCATAAATTTAAAAATGCAATTATTTCTGTTGGACGTATTGAACCAAGAAAGAATCAATTAAATCTTCTAAAAGCTTTGAAAGATTCAGAATACAGAATTGTTTTGGTTGGTGCTGTGTCAGATAATCATAAAAATTATTTTACGGAGATTGAAAAATATATAAACTCAAATCCAAATATTCACTATATTCCTAAGATTAACAATGATAAGCTTTACGAGCTTTATAAAGTTTGTAAGGTTAATACGTTACCTAGTTGGTTGGACACTCCTGGATTAGTTAATTTAGAATCTGCAGCAATGGGGTGCAATCTAGCTATTAGTAGTCGAGGAACGACGACGGAGTACTTTGGAGATGAAGCGTATTATTGTGAACCAGATGATATAGCAAGTATCAGAAATGCTATAGATGCTGCTTTTACTGCACCTCGAAATGAGCATTTACAGTATAAGGTATTAACAGAATATACATGGGAGAAGGCTGGTCAACAAACCTTATTAGGTTATGAAAAATTATTGAAAGAATAAATTTTATGGTTTAATTTATGAATATAGAGAAAATGATTAAAATTGTTACTGGTAAGCAAGTGAATATTGATCATTCTGTTCCACATTCTTACATATTGAGTAGAGGTATATATTACTCTAATGGATTAATTCGTGGTTTTCTAAAAGGTTTGAGTCTGAAGAAGCGCTTATTTATCGGAAAAAAGACAGTAATTCGATTTAAAAAAGCTTAAAGCTAGGTAGAAACATTAATATTGGAGATTATGTAGTAATTGATGCATTGTGTAGTAAGGGTGCTGTACTTGGAAATAATGTAATATCAGGAGCATTTGTCCGTTTTTATGCCGAAAATCATAATTATAGTAAAGGTGATATTTTAATTCGAGAACAAGAAGTAAATTGGAAAGGAATAGGGCTTGGGAGTAATTGTTGGCTAGGCTCTGGAGCAGTCTTTTTAGATGGATTATCTATAGGTAATGGATGTGTAGTTGCTGCTAATTCAGTTGTTACAGAGCAATTTCCGGATAATGTTGTAATCGTGGGTTTCCTACAAAAATAATTAGCACATGATAGTTTTAGGGGTGAAAAGATGGGGAATAGTATAGATTTTGTCGTTACTTGGGTGGATAACAATGATTCTCAGTGGAGAATATCGAAGGATTATTATGCTGAGCAATATGGAGTAAATATTGAAATGAACTCGGAGGCCCGCTATCGTGATTGGGAGTTAATGAAGTACTGGTTTCGAAGTGTAGAAATACATGCTCCGTGGGTAAATAAAGTTTATTTTATTACAGAGGGACATATTCCAGAGTGGCTTGATTTAGATTGTGATAAATTAGTTCATGTTAAGCATAGTGATTATATTGACTCCAAGTATCTGCCGACTTTTAATTCAAATGTAATCGAGCTGAATATGCATAATATAGAAAGCTTATCTGAAAAATTTGTAAGTTTTAACGATGATATGTTTTTAAATGCAGATGTTGATCCTTCTGATTTTTTTATTAATGACCAGCCTAGAGATAGCGGAATATTTAGTCCTGTAGTGCCAGTTCCTAGTGGTATTGCTCCAATTGTGTTAAATAATCTACTGATTATTAATAAATATTTTGAGTCTAGAGTTGTTTTAAAAAAATATTTTAAAAAATACTTTAAATTGTTTTATAGAAAACACTTGTTAAAAAATATATGTACACTGCCGTGGAAGCCGATATTAGGATTCTATGATTCACATATACCAATTTCTTTTAAAAAATCTATATTTAGTATAGTTGCCGTAAAAGAGCCAGATGTTTTTAATAGGACTTATAATCATCGATTTAGAAAAGAAGATGAGATTAATCACTGGCTGGTTCGTTATTGGCAATTATGTACAGGACAATTCATTCCAAGAACTACAAATTTTGGTGCATATTATAATTTAACAGATGATAATAGCGAGATTATAAAAGATATAAAGAACGGCTGGCATAAGGTGATTTGCATTAATGATGGTGGGCTGATTAGAGATTTCGAAGAAACTAAGGAAGAATTAATTAAAGTTTTTGAAGAAAAATATCCAAATAAGTCCATATTTGAAAAGTAGGATTGCTTATAACAAAAGCATAGTTATATAATTAATTTTGGTAAGGAATAAATTTATGAAAAAAGTAATGTTGGTATTTGGGACACGACCTGAAGCTATCAAAATGTGTCCGTTGGTTAAAGAACTAAAGAAAAGTAATAAGATTGAAACGCTTGTTTGTGTGACTGGACAACACAGGGAAATGTTACAACAAGTGTTGGATGTTTTTGATATAGTTCCTGATTATGATTTGGACATCATGAAAGAGCGGCAAACACTTTTTAGTATAACAGTGGCTATCTTAGAAAAAATTAAACCTGTTTTAGAAATTGAAAAGCCGGATATTGTTTTAGTTCATGGTGATACGACAACAACATTTGCTACTTCATTAGCTGCCTTCTATTCAAATATTAAAGTTGGGCATGTGGAAGCTGGTTTGCGAACTTATAATCTTCAAAGTCCGTTTCCAGAAGAATTTAATAGACAGGCTGTTTCTATCGTTTCAGATTTTAATTTCGCTCCAACAGATCAAGCTAAGAAAAATCTGTTACAAGAAGGTAAGAAAGAATCAACAATTTTTGTTACTGGCAATACGGCTATTGATGCCTTACATACAACCATTACTGAGTCTTATACGAATCCAATTTTGGATTGGGTAAATGATAGCAAATTGATTCTTTTAACTGCTCATAGACGTGAAAACTTGGGCCAACCTATGGAAAATATGTTTAAGGCCGTTAAGCGTGTTTTAGCAGAACATACAGATGTGAAAGTTCTTTATCCAATCCATAAAAATCCTAAGGTTCGCGAAATTGCTCGCAAGGTTTTTGGTAATGAGAAACGTATCAAACTAATTGAACCTTTAGAAGTTATTGATTTTCATAATTTTATGAAGCAGTCTTATATGATTTTAACAGATTCTGGTGGGGTTCAAGAAGAAGCACCTTCTCTCGGTAAACCAGTTCTCGTTATGCGTGATACGACAGAGCGTCCCGAAGGTGTGGAGGCAGGGACTCTGAAACTTGTTGGGACAGAAGAAGAAACAATTTATAACGAGTTCACTAAACTATTAACAAATCAAGAACTTTACAATCAGATGAGCAAAGCTAGCAATCCTTATGGTGATGGTTTCGCTAGTGCAAAAATTGTAAAAATTTTGGAAGATTATTTATAAATTGACGTCATTGACATAGAATAGGTTGTTTAATGGGAAAATATAATAAAATTACAGTCGTACATATAGGAGATTTTTTGGGGTATCCGCCAGTCATTAGTCTTATTGAGAATCTTTTACATCACCATGTAAAAGTGGATTTGATTAGTTCGACTGAGGCACACAGAATACCAATATTCATGCAGAATAATAATGATTTCAACTATATTTGCATTCCTTACGATCTTGGGTCTGGATTGAAATCAAGAATTGTTCGAGTTTTTTTAAACCGAAAAGTGATTAGAGAAACTGTTGCAGTCTCAATGGAGACGTCAGATATTCTTTGGACAACTACTAATGTTGCTATTAAAGTATTAGGAAAACAATTATTTGAATATAAGCATGTGATGCAATTAATGGAACTAATTCAGAGATTTCCACATTTTACAAATATCAAAGCCCTTGATTTTCCAATAGATGAATATGCTCGAAAAGCTTATAAGGTTATTGTGCCAGATTTAGATAGAGCTTATATCCAACAAGCTTGGTGGGATTTAAAAGAGGTTCCAACTGTTTTACCAAATAAACCTTATTCGATAAATCGTGGAGAAATATCTGAAACAACTCAAGTAGCGCTGGATAAAATCAAGACTGAAACAAGGAAAATTCTTCTCTATTCAGGAGTCATCACCCCTGAGAGAAATATAGGAGAATTTGCAGCAGCAATCCGAAATCGTGAGGATTATGTCTTATATGTAATTGGTAAAAGTCTCTCCGGTGAAACTTATTTAAATAAGTTGTTGGATGAAAATCCTAACATTGTTTATTTAGGTTATCATACTGCTCCGTCTCATTTAGAGTTTATCCAGTATGCTCATATTGGTTTAACACCATATGTTCCAACGCACTCGAATTTACATCCAATCATAAACGCACTCTATTGTGCACCAAATAAAATTTATGAATATAGTGCCTTCGGGGTTCCGATGATTGGGACAAATGTTTTAGGCCTGTTAAGACCTTTTGAGCAGTATGGCATTGGAAAATGTGCAAAAGATATGACGCCGGAATCTGTTTTAGAATGTGTTGAGTATATTGACGAACACCATGATGAAATGTGTAAAAATTGCTTGAAGTTCTTTGAGAAAGATAATCTGGATAAAATTGTTCAAGATATTATAGAGGGGTAGGGATTTATCAATGGTCAAACTATCATCTTTATATAAGGCAATTGTTGTAATCTTTGTAGCCTTTATGGTAGGAGTCCCTCTGCTTTTTCCTATTGAGATAATTGGGAGCTCTGTTCAAAGAATCATTATCATACTAGTTTCGATTTTACTTTGCATTCCTATATTATCGGATAAAAATACTGAATTGAAAAGAGAATTCAAGTTTTTAAATCAATATTTTTTCCTCTATATTTTAGTAATCATTATTATGGTGTACTTTTCCCGCATGACTTATGGTTATTCGTGGGATCAACTGGTTAAAGGTATTTTACTAGAGTATTTGTTGCCTATAGCAGCTTTTCCAATTATATTTATTTTCCATACTGATAATTCAATAAAGGGATTCTTATCACTTATTTCAAAGATTGTTTTGTTTATGTTGTTCATAAGAATGTTTAGTTGGGTGATGTATAACTTTAGAGGACAGATTTATTTTTCAAGACTGTTATTCCAGTATGAAGAATGGATTAGAGATGGTTTTCAGAGAATAGAATCCGGTATGCTTTATGGGATAACTTTAGTCTTTGTTGCAGTTCAATCTTTAAATAACAGAATGAAGGGATTGATTTATAAATGCCTCTTAGCTTTCATGATTTTATTTCTACTAGTTGTTACGCGTGTTCGCTTTCAGACTTTTATTTCTGTTTTAACAGTCGGTGCGATATACAGTTTTTATAAAACTAAGACAAAAGGCGGTTTTTTGTTAAAAACACTCTTGTTTATATGCCTGTTTGGAATGTTGATATTTAATTCTCAATTATTAGAAGCCTTTGTAGATAAAATCTCAACTAGTGGTCAATATGGAGCATCAACAGCGGTTAGATTTCAAGGAGCGGATCATTATTTATCCGTTATGGCTCAAAAAAATGCCTATTTTGGATTAGGTTTTTTAATCAAAGGTAACATGACAGTAGATGCTCTAATGGCTAGAAATCAATGGAGCATCTATTATCTGGATGATTTGGGCTTATTAGGAACTGTTATTCAAATTGGCTTATTTACGATAGTGACACATGGTTTCCTATTTATGAAAGCTATTCAAGTGACAATAAAATGTTTTAAACAAGTAAATAGAGACTATTTAGTATATGCACTTGGTCTAACAGTCTATTTAATTGGTTCATGCTTGCTACTGAATATTTTTGATAGACAGCGAATTTTCGATGTACCCTTTTATTTAGCAATTTATAGTTTTTTAGATGCAAAAGTTTCAGATGCATCTTCGAGTAAAATATACGAGGAAGATAGAGTAAAAAAGATATATGGGTGAAAAATTTAAAGTAAAATCTGTAAGATACAATTTCTTTATGAATATCATTCTAAAAATATCGGGAGTTGTTTTTCCTTTAATAACATTTCCATATGTTTCTAGGGTTCTGCTCAGTACAGCAAATGGGAAAATTGCTTTTGCAAGCTCAGTAGTAGGCTATTTCTCATTACTTGCTTCTATGGGGATTCCATCATACGGTATTCGGAAATGTGCTGAGGTTAGGGATAATAGAGAAAAATTGTCAAAAGTAGTTACAGAATTACTGATACTCAATTCCATCTGTACTCTGCTAGCCTATATTGTATTTATTATTTTAGTGATAACTATTTCACAATTCTCAAATGAGTCTCTATTATTTTTCGTTACCTCATTAACAATCTTGTTTAATATGCTAGGAGTAGAGTGGTTCTATCAAGCGATCGAACAATATCAGTATATCACCATTAGAAATATTTCTTTTAAAATTATTTCAATTATTTTAATGTTTGTATTCGTTCATCAACCACAAGATTACATTCTATATGCGGGTATAAATGTTTTTGCATCAGTTGGTTCAAATATTTTGAACGTATTAAAATTGTCAAAATATGTTGATTTAGGTTTTAAAAAAAATCAAAAGTATGAGATACTCATTCATTTGGCTCCGATTATGACATTGTTTTTATACAATGCGACTACTATCATTTTCACAAGTCTTGATCAAGTCATGCTTGGTTTTATCAAGGGTAATGAAAGTGTAGGTCACTATGCAGCAGCAATTAAAATACAGAATATTTTAGTAAGCTTAATTACTGCTCTAGGAGCGGTCATGTTGCCAAAAATTTCATATGCTTTAAAAAATGAAGGGCGGGAAAATTTTGAGAACATGATTAGGAAATCTTTTGAATTTATCATCATTTCTGCTATACCAATGTGTTTTTTAATTATGATTCTTTCGAAAGAGCTTATCTTAGTATTAGCAGGAAGAGATTACTTGGCTGCGGTACCCATGCTTCAATTTTTACTACCTTCATTGATTTTTATAGGGTTAAGTAGTGTAACAGCATGGCAACTATTAATTCCTTTAGGAAAAGAGAAATTTACAGTTATTGGCGCACTTGCAGGAGTGATTATTAATTTAATATTTAACTTTTTAATGATTCCTAGTTTGGGAGGGATTGGTGCGGCCATTGCTTCAACTTTAGCAGAGTTAGCAGTTTTATCTGTCCATTTGAAAGTCTTAAAAGAGATTGTCACCCGAACTTTAGAAATGAAAGAAGTATTCATTTCTCTAGTATCTACTTTTGTTGCATCAGGAACACTGCTTCTAATAAAGTATAATATGGTAATTGAAATGAATTTTTTTGCCTGTGTAGTCTATGGTGTAATATTTATGGGAATCTATGCATTGTCACTTCTTTTTTTTAGAGAGAGGTTAGCCAGCGAAACATTATATCGTTTAAAAGCGAAGATAGCAAGGAGGGTATAAATGGTAGATACTTGTGTCTGCATGATTTTGAATTATAATGATGCAAAAACAGTAAGAAAACTTGTACTAGGTATTGAAAGTTATCCTGTGTTTGATCATATTGTTATTGTAGATAATTGTTCGGTAGATAATTCTTATATTGAGCTACAATCTTTAGTTTCCGATAGAATTACTGTCATAAAGACTGATAAAAACGGAGGCTATGGCTATGGTAACAATTTTGGGACTAAATATATCAAAGAACACTTTAATGCTAAGTATGTTCTCTTATCTAATCCAGATGTAGTATTTTCTAATAGTCTTATTCAAAGATTTATTTCAACAATGGAAAACCACCCTCAATTAGCTCTAGTGTCTGCTATTCAGCATGATATTAATAATCAACAAATACAAGATTTAGCATGGAAAATTCCTACCTCATTTGAATATGCTATTTTAAATTCAGGAAAGTTTGCTCGCTTTTTTCCAACGAATCATGTGTTAGATTTTAATAAATCTGAGCAGTATGTTGACTGTGTTCCAGGTGCTTTATTACTATACAATGTAGATATGTTTTTAGAAGTTGATGGCTATGATGAAGACATGTTTTTGTTTGGCGAGGAAACAACTCTTGGATTCAAATTTAAGGAAAAAGGATATAAATCACTATTGATTTTGGATGATTATTATAAGCACGAGCACTCTGTCAGCATTAATAAAACGATAAATCAAAAGAGTAAACAACTTGAGATCCTATATGCTAGTAGATTGTTGTTCATGAAAAAATATTTAAGATCTAATAGACTAATGTTAGCTCTTGCACGCTTTTTTCAAAATAGAACATTAAAAAAATTAAGGTAAAAAGTAAGGAAATAAATGAAAGAAGAATTTACATTAGCAAAGGTTCAAGACTTATCATTTGGAATTTTACAGTTTATAAAAAGAACATGTGATGAGAATCACATTAGGTATTACTTAGCGTATGGGACATTAATAGGTGCTGTAAGACATAAAGGATTTATTCCTTGGGATGATGATGTTGATATTATGATGCCTAGGAAAGATTACAAAAAATTATTGGCAATTTTAAACAGTAAACCGCACCCATACTATAAACTCATATCTGCTGATACGGATAAGCGTTTTCAAGTACCATTACCTAAGGTGGTCGATACTCGAACAGTTCTTATTCAAGATTATGATATTGTTGAAACTGTTCCATTAGGTGTCTATGTTGATATATTTTTGATGGATGGTGCTAGTAATGATTATCAGGCTGCTGTGAATCACTACGATGAAGCTTTTAAACTTTATAGATATTGGAAAAAATCTCGTTTAAAATTATTTCCTTCCTCTATGCCTAAATTAAAGGGCTTACTCAGGTGGTTAAAAAATCTTCCTTTCAAAGTAATGGGGAGTCGGTACTTCATGAAAAGGTTGACAAGTCATAATAGTCTCTACGATTTTGATAGAAGTACTTATATTGCTACCTATGAAACTGGGACTGCTGATGCTAAGAAGTGTGTGTTTAGATATGATGAATTTAGTTTTGGTCATTATCTTGAGTTTAATGGGGAATTATTTCAGGTTCCTAAAGATTATGATAAAATTTTAAGATCTGAATATGGAAATTATATGCAGCTGCCTCCGAAAGAAAAGCAAGTTTCTCATCATTCATATGATTTAAAATGGGCTAATCATTAAATATTTCATAAAATCAGTAACCAAAGTGAATAGAAAGGTTCTAAAATATCTGTAGTGGGTAAATCCACTACAGATATTTTAGAACCTTTTGAGCGTAGAAAAAAGTCCCATATGACTATAATGAAAAGTGTCAAAACTATCATTAGAAAGACTCAAATAGAACAAAAAAATTTTATCACAAACTTACTGGAAATCAAAGCCCCCAACATCTCTATGTTGGATTATATTGATGCTGTAACACACAAGGAAATCATTTCTAGTCTTTATTACCCTGTCCCTAAATGCATAAGCTGTCTTGGTCAGATGGCTAAGTATGACTTACAAAAAGAATCCAAAATATTCTATCTGAAGTGTGCTGGATACAAGACATTGATTTGTCTAAAGAAACGACGTTTACGATGTCAAGATTGTTGGAAATTGTGCACTTGATTTGACATTCGAACACTCAAAAAGGCTCCATAATCCCTGCAGTGGATTTATCCACTACAGAAATTATAGAGCCGAAAAGTCTCCGTACTTTCTGACTGATATTTACCAATTACAGATATTATAAAGTCAAAATTTAGTTCTATTGCATGTGGGGCTAAATTTTTCAGTTTCATGTAGCTATATTTCCGTTGACAAGCGTATAAAATTGAGGTACAATTAAGTTGTTCAGAAAATGAACAGAAGGTGAGTCTTATATGAATGATTTGTTTGCAGTATTATATGAATTGAATCAAAATAGATATTTATCTCAAAGGGAGATTTCTGAAAAAACCCAGCTTTCTTTAGGGAAAATTAATAACATCATTAAGATACTAGAGGAAGAGAATTATCTGCGTATTAAAAAAAATAAGAAGAATAGCTATCAGCTAACAGAAATAGGTTTGAAGCTTTTGGAACGATACTTGAAGGAAGAACAACAAAAGAAGATTTCTTTGAGTAATGAAGCAGAATCAATTACGAATGCTGTTATTTTAATGGCGGGTCAAGCACGACAAATAGATATTCCAGTAGGTCTAATTCCGTTGAACGATGAAACTATTTTAGATAGAGGCATTCAGCTCTTAGTCTCATCTGGTATTACTAATATTGTAATAGTTGCTGGGTTTGCTAAAGAAATGCTCCTACCTATCGAAAAAAAATATCCTCAAGTGCATATAGTTGTTAATGAGCAATTCAAAAAGACGGGTACAATGGCTTCGTTAGCAACTGCCCAATCGTTTATAAAAGATGATTTTATATTGCTTGAAGGTGATTTAGTTTTTGAAGAACGTGGTTTAACACAATTACTCCGTTCAAGAGATACTAGTAGTATCTTGATTACTAGTGTGCGAAAAACTTATGATGAAGCTATGGTTGAAATACATGATGGCTACATTTATAAGATGAGTAAAGATATTCATCAATTTAATCGAATTGATGGAGAAATGATTGGTATTTCGAAATTTTCTCTATCTTTCTTTAAAAAAATGCTGGAAATTTTTTCCGAAAATGAGAATCCTCTCGTTAATTATGAATATATCATGATGGATGTTGCACGTGATTACCGTTTAGGTTATGTTCGTGTAGATGATTTCATTTGGGGAGAGATTGATGAGCAAGCACAGATAAAATTTGTAACTCAAACTATCTATCCTAGAATCATCCAAAAAGAAAAGCGTTTAGCACTTGAAACAGTACGAGCTTTCATAAAAGAAAAGATGAATGTGACGGATGATGATATTGATTTATTAGAAAGTGCTGGAGGTATGACTAATAAAAACTATAAAGTTGTTTTAAATGGTCAATCTTTTATTATCCGAATTGCAGGAAATGGTACTGAACGTTTTATTGATAGAATTTCAGAAAAGGAAAATAGTACTCTTGGTCAGATTTTAGGATTAGATGTTGAAACAGCCTATTTTGATTCTGCAACAGGATCTAAAATCAGTCGCTTCATTGAGGAGGCGGAAACTCTTAATCCTGTAACTGCTGCTTACCCAAGAAATATGAGACAGACAACTGATTTATTAAGAAAGTTGCATACTTCGGGATTAGAATTTAATAATGAGTTTAATGTATTTTATGAGATAAAAAAATATGAATCATTAGCGAATGAGATGGGGGCTAATTACTACGAGGGATATTATGAACTACGTCCATTAGTTCTAGCTTTAGAATCTGATTTGTCTAGAATGGGAATCAAGAAAGTTCCATGTCATATTGATACTGTACCAGAAAATTTTGTAAAAAATGGTCAAAAAAGAATGTTCTTAATTGATTGGGAATATTCTGGTATGAATGATCCTGTATGGGATTTGGCAGATCATAGTATTGAATGTAATTTTACAGATAGTCAAGAACGACAGTTGCTGGAGAATTATTATCAAACAAATGACCTTCCTCCTTATATTGAGTTGAAAATGTTAGCCTATAAAATTTGTTCAGACTTTGTCTGGTCAGTTTGGACCATTTTTAAAGAGAGTAGGGGAGATGATTTTGGCAGTTATGGACGAGACAGACTTGAACGTGCTGCGAAAAATATGAGTCTGTATCAAGAGAAACGGAGGAATTACAATGAATCCTTATCGCAAAGGACTATTTAGCGGTTTACTATCAGGTATTTTGTGGGGAGCAGATACTACTATAAATGGTTGGGTATTATTAGCTGTTCCCTTTTCGCTAGTAGATAAGCGCTTAGTTGCAGCATCCTTATTGTTAGCATTTTTTCATGATTTATTTTCTGCTTTGTGGTTAACGACTAGGCAAGTGATTAAATGTGAGTTGAAAACAACGGTTTCAAAACTCCGAAATAAAAGTGCATTATTTGTAATGCTTGCAGCATTATTTGGTGGACCGATTGGAATGCGCGCTTACCTATATGCCATTGATACGATTGGAGCAGGATATACTGCCAGCATTTCCGCACTATATCCAGTTGTTGCAGCTGTTTTAGGAGCTATTATTTTAAAAGATTATTTAACTCCGAAAGGCTGGTTTGGGCTGATTCTATCTGTCCTTGCTATTACAATCTTAGGTTATTCACAGCTTAATTCTTTGAATTCTAATGCCTTTTGGGGCTTCACAGCTGCTTGCATTTGTGCAGGTGGTTGGGCAGCTGAAAGTGTAATTTGCGCATATGGTATGAAGGAAGATGTCCTTCCCAAAGAAGCACTATTTATTCGGCAATGGGTGTCCAGTATTGCATATTTCTTTTTTATTATATTTGGAGGACATCCTTTGTTTAATATATATAGCGTCATAAGTCGTCCTATCATTATAATAATTGCTGGCTTGGCATTAATTGGTACAACTTCATATCTTTATTACTATCAAGCCATTGATATGATTGGGCCTGTCAAGGCTACGGGAATGAATGTTACCTATTCCGTTTGGGCTATTATATTTAGCATTTTTTTACTTGGTGGGCAGTTTGATTTAAAATTAATTATGTGCAGTATAATGATTATCGTTGGGACTGTTTTTATATCAAAAGAGTAAATATTATTTAAAAATTAAGAAAGTAGGTTATAATGAGAGCCATTATTTTAGCTGCTGGAATGGGAACTAGACTCAGACCAATCACTTTAACAACTCCAAAGTCTTTGATTGAAATAGGAGAGGAAACATTAATTGAGAGGCAAATTCGTTTTTTAAAAGAAAAAGGCATTGATGATGTGATTGTCGTTACAGGCTATTTGGCTGAAAAATTTGAATTTCTAAAAGGCAAATACCAAGTAACTTTGATTCATAATGATAAGTACGATGTTTATAATAATTTTTATACGATGTTTTTAGTAAAAGAATATCTATCAGATACTTATGTTATAGATGCAGATAACTATTTAGTTAACAATTTTTTACAGACTAATTTAAAACATTCTACTTATTTTTCAGCCTATAAGACCAATTTTAAACAAGAATGGGTTCTTCATACGGATGAAAACCAAAATGTTACGGACATAACAATAGAGGATGGAAGTGGCTCTATTATTTCGGGAGTTTCATATTGGAACGCAGAAGATGGAGTATTTTTGCAAGCTGCTATTCAGGAACGTTTCTTATCAGGAGAATACGCTTCTATATATTGGGATAATATTGTTTTAGAACAGCTTACAAATTTAAATATAAAAAGACAACCAATTTCTCAAAATGATATTTATGAACTCGATAGTTTAGAAGACCTACAGAATTTGTATAAAGAACTAGATATTAACTAAATATGCTATATATCTTAGAGGATTAAATTTAGTCTAGTCATTTATATTCTAGAGTTAGAAAATATATTGAATCATATTTATGAGGGAGTTTAGTCTTCTGCTGTAGCTTCCAAATGTCAAAAATATTCCCTGAAATGTCATTTTCTAGTGGCTTACCCTACCTTTTGGCTCTAAAATGAGACAAGATACGTTTCGTGCCCCTAATACTCTCCTTTTTGCGTTAAACTAGTGTTAAAGTAAAAAGATTGGAGTTATAATGGAGATTCAAGAAATTTATAATCAATTCAGAGATTACTATGGGGAGCTTGAGGTTGAGTATGCTCATTGTCAAAAGGCTAGTATGGAGTGGGAAAGCCTGCATCTGCGTTATCTGATTTACTATTTGATGCGCTATGGTATTGGGGAGATGAAGTTTTTTAATGCCTATCATTATAGGGTGGCTTACCGCTGGTATTTGCAGTCCTTGATGTTGAGCTCGGCTTGATATTTAGAGAGTGGAACAGAAATCGGTAATTCGTTAGAATTCGATTTCGTCGTCCCACCT
>ERZ773100.501-NODE-501-length-20062-cov-2.575549_pt1 | contig 20062 bp, 21 predicted proteins | sample MGYA00511119_ERZ773100 | MGnify/ENA primary metagenome ERZ773100 (study PRJEB29015, sample SAMEA2738000) | human oral metagenome | biome: human oral; feature: human-associated habitat; material: dental | place: China | collected 2111 ...
GATCCAGGCCATTGGGCAGGCTATCATCATTTGAGCTTCACGCATTTTTTCATACAGCCGATAGCGATATTCGCGCGGATGGGTTCCGATAGATACCATGAATCCCTACAACTTGTCCTTGCATGCCGTGTTCGATTGTTTTGTCGCAAAGTTGTTCGGTTTCTTTTTCTGTCGGCGTATTGAATTTATCCACATGAACATGGCACATGATACCAAGGGATTTTGCCTTATCGAGTAAAATATCCATTGCTTTCAAACCGCGGCCGTAGTCCCGTTCATCACGATAAGGCAGACTGCCTATCATATCGATCATTTCGGCACCGATATTAAACCATTTTTGTGCGGTCGGCTCAATCGCGCCTTTTAGCGTTTGGTTGGCAAATTTTAAAATAATGTCGCCTTTATAGGCTTCGCGTGCTTTATGAGCTTCAATAATCATGCGATCTTCGCAAACCGGATCGATATCAACAAAGATGCCAAATGCCATTACGCCTTGTGCAATCATAAGTTCGGGATTGACAAAAGCGCGCGTAATAATCATCAATACTCGAATTGCGTTTGACTTTATCAACTAAATCCCATTTTGTTGGAGATCACAATTATTGTAAATGCTGATTTTTTCCGGCGTCATGGTAAACGCGCGATCAGCAATGGGAATTTACCCAACCGCCTTTTTTGATAATTTCATCGCGAATATAAGTTTTAAAGCTACGAACATGGTTCTTCATGCTGACTCCGTCAAAAGAAAGGATAAAAATAAGACAGAAAGTGAGAAGATTACTAATTGAGGACGAATGGAAAGGAGACATTCTGACTTGATGAATTGTTTACAATGTTATTGAAAATTCTCAGATTTTAATTAATAACATCTTTTCAGTTCTATAATTAGCCGAGGGACAAGTATACCTTTTCAATGGGTAAAAATCCATCACTTTAGGCATGAATTCCTATTATTTATCAAAAAATGACCGCTCTTGTTTAAAAACATCCAAAAATAATCCCAGCGGCGGTCGGGAAGAGGATTGCGGCTGATAATTATCATCAAATTTTTTGTAATTGCCCTCACGATCGAGGTGATATTGCGTGCCATCGGCTTGAATAATGACATTCCAGCGATAATTTGAGGCAAGCACCCAGCTATTATCATTTTCAGGAGAAAACAAATTGCGACCTTGTGCGTAATCGGAAGCCGGATTGCGTACTTCAAAGAGGGCTGACATGATGGTCGGCAGCAAATCCGTATGACTGGTTAGCGCATTTTCCTGTTTTGGCGCCAGCGTTTTGGAATAAATAATCATCGGCACTTGAATTTCATCACGCCCGAAATAATTTGTATCATCCTCGACATTCGTATGAAAGCTCAGACCGTGCGGCGCCGTAATGACGACAAAGGTATTTTCCATCGGGATGTGATTTAATACCTTACCGATTTGTTCATCCATTTGTGCCAAAGATTGTCGATAGGCCGTCGGATTTGAACCGTTTAAGGCCAGATCCAGATAAGCGAACCAATTTTTATCGGACGAATCGGCCGCAAAAAATTTGAGTAAATTGTTGACCGCACTTTCATTGCCTTCTTTGTTTGAGAGAGATAAATTCATCCCTCTAAACAAGGCTTGTCGAAACAAGTTTTCTTTAAAACGATCACTTGAGAAGAGAGCAAATTGGTATTTTTCCTCGTTCAATTTTTGAATTAATACCGATTTGGTATGATTATTTAAAATACTATCTGTATAGTTGGCATTCAGTCCGTAGAACAATCCAACTAATCCGGCATTGTCATTATTTCCCGAACTGTAGTGATTAGTGAATTGTCGTGCCTTGCGGGCGAACTTACTCAAATTTGGCATTTTATTATCCGTCACCGCATCATAACGTAAGCCAGAAATTGTGATGATCAGCAGGTTTTTACTCTGTGCGGTCGGGAAAAATTCCAATTGGTGTTTCGGATAATTAATTTTTAATGCTTCGGGGCGACCTTCTAAGGCGAGTTTTTGCGCATATTCGGCGCGATCAATAAATCCGTGCTTTTCCAAAAAAGTTCGTGCCGTCATCGGATAAGACAACGGGAAATTGGAACGTTGCATCGTAATTGGTCGGTATAAAAAAGCATCGGCCCAAGCGTAAATAAGATGGGTGCCGATAAAACATAAGGTAAATGTTGCGCCGACAAATTTTAACCATTTCTGGCGTTCAAGACTGCGCAATTTTTCCCAGCTCCAGCGGGAAAAAATCATTTGAGCCAATAAAATGATCGGCATTGGCGCAAAGAAAAGCTGCCAGTCGCGTGATAATTCGCCTTTTTCCGGATTAACGAGTAAATTCCAGACCAATGAGGACAGGTGCAGATTGAATCGATTGAAAACCTGCGTATCAAATAATAATAACGTTGTGCCGATGGTGGCGATAATGACCGCCAGACCGCGAAAAGTGCGGTTGTTTTTCACGATAAAACTGAGCGGAAATACCAGTAACAGGTAAATGGCGAAAATTGAAAAACTGAAATGACCGAGTAGACTGATGAAAAAATAAACGCGGCCGAATAAAGTGTCCGGCCAGTCAATTAAGAAGGCGTAACGCGCACCAATGACGATTGCGATTATCACATTAAAAAACGCAAACCAATGCCCCCACGAGATTTTTTTGGAGGTTTCTTCACGGTATTGACGGCCGCTTAATTTGCTATTTTTTAATTCAACCATTTATTTTTTGTTTTTAATTGAAACAGATTTAATTAATGAGTTTGCAAAAACCTGAGTGAGATGTTCGCGCTGGCTGACGGGAACGCCGGTGAGAAGTAAATGACTCGCCATATTGCCCAACGCGATAAGCGCTAAATCCACAGGCGTATCATGTTTTTTCAACACGGAAATGAAATCGCCCGTAATCGTTTCTATTTGAGCGTCGGAATATTTTGAATGTTGAGCCATTGATTGCACTGCCATAAGTTAACATTGCGCATATCATACCCGATAATTCCATAGAACCTAAATAATTTCTTTTTTCTCCGTTAAAAAGTGCGGTTATAATTCGAAAAGTTTTAACTAAGGAAGATTTATGAGTATTACCGTTAAGCAGATTGTGCTGCATCAATTGATAAAACATGAAGAAAACGATTCGATTTCGATAGAAAGCCAGTTACGCGAACAGTTACTTGCGATTACGCCGGAAATCGAGCAAATGATGCTTCAGTTGCATCAATGTTATCAAAATAAAGCGAAGGCATTCGGGGTTTTTCATTCCGCGTCTGTTTTTGCTCAGGAACTTAATCGTTTGTTGGAAAACGAAATTGAATTTTTAGGATTTACCCAACGTTCGACAAAACGCCTGGCGCAGGAGTTAAGTCAATATCGTTTTGCCGATAGCGGCACGCTTATCATGTGTCAGTATAATTTTTTAGCGACCGATTATTTATTTATTGCGTTGCTTGATAGCCGAGTAAGTATGTTGGTGGATGAACATTTGGAGATTCGCCGAACGGAATATTTGGACATTACTCAATTTGATATTGCCGCTCGGATTAATTTGACCGATATGCAGATTTATGCGGATTCGGATCGTTATTTAACCTTTATTAAAGGGCGTGTCGGACGAAAAATCAGTGATTTTTTTATGGATTTTTTAGGTGCCGAGGAGGGGTTAAATCCACAGCTTCAAAACCAATGTTTATTGCAGGCGGTGAGCGATTATTGTGAGCAGGGAACGTTGAATCCGGAGCAAACTCGGATCGTTAAAAAACATGCCTTTGAATATTGTAAAGGACAAATGAGTATGGGCGATGAGATTGCATTAGACGAACTGTCGGAAAATCTGCCGGTATTGAATGAACGGACTTTTTCTGATTTTGCCCGTACAGAAGAGTACGGATTGGCGGAAAATATCCCGCCTGTTCGTGCGACGCTTAGGGCGTTGACTAAATTTTCCGGTTCCGGAAAAGGGGTGACATTAAGTTTTGATGCAGAATTATTGAATAACCGTGTCCTTTGGGATTCGGCATCGGATACCCTGACGATTAAAGGGGTGCCGCCGAATTTAAAAGATCAGTTACAAAAAGCCATCACATGAAGATAAGATAATTCAGTTGAAATTGACGGCGGTTTAGGTAGAATTCACACAATTTGCACAAATAAAGGTAGAAAAATATGCAATTTAAAACTTTTTTTAGCGCGGCCATATTGGCATTGAGTCTGACAGCTTGTTCCACTATTCAAAAGGTGGTTTATCGCATTGATGTTCCGCAAGGGAATTATTTAGAAGCGGCAACAGTGGCTCAAGTTCAGCCCGGAATGACGGCACAGCAAGTGCAATATTTACTCGGTACCCCGGTTTTAATCAATCCTTACAGTAATTTAACTTGGTATTACGTTTATTTGCAACAGCGTGCTTATGAAGCGCCTGAACAATATACGTTTGTGGTTAACTTTAATCATCAGGGAATGGTGACCGATACGCAACTTGATAAACCTTTGCCGACCGTAGAAAGCCAGGGCGAAAACAATACTATTATAAATTCAGGCTCGTCGGATAAGTCCTGGTGGCAATTTTGGAAATAATTAATTTGATGCCTGCCTTTTAAGCAGGCTTCTTTTTGTTAAGGACGAATGCTCTAATGTTTAAGATTTTACTCGTTGACGATGATATTGAATTAACCGAATTGCTTTCAGAAGTGCTAAAGTTGGAAGGTTTTTTGGTGGAAGTCGCCGGGAACGGTCAGGAAGCATTGACTAAATTGGATGCAACTTATGATCTTGTGTTACTTGATATCATGATGCCGGTATTAAACGGGCTTGATACGCTAAAACTGATTCGCCAAACTTCGCATATTCCCGTGATGATGTTGACGGCGCGCGATGATGAAAATGATCGAATATTAGGCCTGGAACTGGGCGCCGACGATTATCTGTCGAAACCGTTTAATGATCGTGAATTAATCGGTCGAATTCGGGCTATTTTACGTCGTGTCGGTATTCGCCAATTATCGGAAACGAAAGATAATCAGACTGAAATTTCAGGGCTTGTTGAATTTAATAAATTAATTATTAATATTGACAAACAAACCTCCTACTATGAACGCCAACCGATAGATTTAACGCAAAGTGAACTGGCACTCCTTCATTATTTAATTATGCATCAAGGTCAGGTTATTTCACGGGAAGAGCTATGCTTAAATGTGTTAGGCAAAAAATTGGCACCATTTGATCGCTCTATTGATATGCATATGTCAAATTTGCGACGTAAACTGCCGAAACGCATTGACGGACTCCCTTGGATTCGAACCCTACGAAATCGCGGCTATATTCTGGTGCCCAAATAATGTCGATTTTTAGAAAATTATTCGATCTGGATCAGCTGACCATTCGCACCTTCGGAATATTTTGGTCGGCTTTTATTTTTATGCTGATTCTTCTTGTCATCTTACCTTATTTTGATGCGAGAAATTATTCTTTATTAAAAGAAAATGAACAGGCGGTTTATCAAAAGGAAATTATTTCAACTATCCGGATGAAGCGATTAAATAAAATTATCGCCGGCGTTCCGGTTTTGCCTATTGATAAATTTGATGGCGAACGCCCAATTTTATTTGACCCTGCTACAAAGCAAATTTTCGGCGCGTTGAAAGAGGAAGAAATTTATATTTATCGTTTTGCCGAAAACTCTCACGATATTGTCAATCCTAAACAAAAAAACTTCAAAGAGATTAAACTTGTCGGCCCCTTTCAAGTTTATATTAATATAAATCAGAACAACCAATCCTTTTTCTTATTTTTTATTTCCAGAGTTAATCCTCATCTTGAGTTGTTACAGTATTTATTTGATAAACCTTGGTATATTATTTTGCTCATGACGCTTATCAGTACACCGTTGATTTGGTGGTTTACACGAACCATTATCAAACCGATAAAAGTTTTGCAGCAATCTGCCAATGCGGTGGCATTGGGCAATTTCAAAATTAATAAAAAATTATCGACGGAAGGCCCGTTGGAATTACGTCAAGTCGGACAAAGTTTTAATCGCATGGCCACGGCGATCGACAACTTAATTAGTAATCAGCAATTATTACTCTCATCTATTTCCCATGAACTTAAAACACCGCTTACCCGTTTACAGTTATCTACGGCGTTAATTCGTCGCCAAATCGGCGAAAACGCGATAGTAAAACGACTGGAAACGGATATCGAACGAATGGATAAAATGATCACGGATCTTTTATATCTTTCACGTCAGCAGATGCATAGCCATACTGAACGTGATGTTTTTTCCGCCTCGAAAATTCTGCAAGACGTGATAGAAGATGCTCAATTTGAGGCGGAACAGCACAAAATTCAACTGACGGTAATTAATCGACTTTTGAATAAAGACAATCTTCAATTAAACGGCAATTTTTCATTACTTGTCAGCGCCGTCGAAAACATTATCCGTAACGCCTTAAAATATACTAAAAATAAAATTGAGCTGAGTATTTTTCGGCATGAGGAATTTCTTCGAATTCGGGTGGATGATAATGGTGCGGGATTAGCGCCGGATGAGTATGAAAAAATTTTTAGACCCTTTTACCGTGTCGATGAGGCCCGAACCCGCACAACCGGTGGAACGGGGCTTGGGCTTGCCATTGTCTCCAATGTCGTTAACGAACATCAAGGCAGCGTTTGGGCGGAAAAAAGCCACCTAGGCGGATTGGCTATTACCATCAGTCTGCCGTTATGGGTAACGACGTAGATAAAGTTACAATGTAGATAAAAACTTTGCAATTTTTGACCGCACTTTATATCCTAAAATGATGAATAGGCTTAAAAGATGGCGAATAGTAGACAAAATATCAGGGCTGTCGTTAATCTTTACATATTTTTTACATTTCGATATGGAACCAAAGGGCGGATGTTTGGACTAATAACCGGTTATTCATATAACCAAATTTGTTAAACTGAAGATGATTTCAATTTACTTATGGAAGGATGTTTATGTCTAAAAAATTATTTGCCGAATTTTTCGGTACATTTTGGCTTGTTTTCGGCGGTTGCGGAAGTGCGATTTTTGCGGCAGCGGTAAATCTTGGAATTGGTTATGTCGGCGTTGCACTGGCGTTCGGGTTAACCGTATTAACGATGGCCTTTGCCGTTGGACATATTTCCGGTGGACACTTTAATCCGGCGGTCACGTTAGGCTTAGTTGCCGGCGGCCGTTTCTCAGCAAAAGAAGCGATTCCGTATATTATTGCTCAAGTTGTCGGCGGTATCGTCGCCGCAGCAGCGCTTTACTGTATTGCTTCCGGTAAGATCGGGTTTGATGCTTCGGTAGGGTTTGCTTCCAATGGTTACGGTGAACATTCGCCGGAGGGATATTCACTCGGTGCGGTATTGATTGCTGAAATATTACTAACCGCCTTTTTCTTATTGATTATTCATGGGGCGACGGATAAACATGCGCCGTCAGGTTTTGCGCCGATTGCAATCGGTCTGGCATTGACTTTAATTCACTTAATTAGTATTCCGATTTCCAATACGTCGGTAAATCCGGCACGGAGTACCGCTGTTGCATTATTTCAGGGCTCATGGGCAATCGAACAATTGTGGGTATTTTGGGCGGCACCGATTATCGGCGGTATTTTAGGCGGCTTAATTTATCGTGGGTTGCTTGAGAAAAAAGCGTAATTATTTTTAACAGAGGCATCGTATTGATGCCTTTTTTATTTGAGGGAAGGAAAGTGCAGTTGATTTTTGATGAGTTTTCATTGTGAAGTGAATATCGGTGATTTCATGTCATTTACCGGCAATGAATTTTCCCGCGGTTCACTTGAAATAATTTTCCATGGCTGACCTGCATTTCGTCGAGTTGTTCTTGTGTGATTGCCGTTATGAAGACTTGTGAACCGCTTGTTTGTAATCTTTCTGCTAATAATGCTCGTTTGCTTTGATCCAATTCGGAAGCAAAGTCATCAATTAAAAAAATACAAGGACGTGATTTTTGCGCCGTTAAATGTTCTCCTTGGGCAAGGCGCAGGGCGCACATGAGTAATTTTAACTGTCCGCGCGAAAGAACATCCTCCACCGGCAAGCCGTTTGCACGAAATCGGAAATCCGCTTTTTGCGGGCCTGAAATGGTGTAACCGATTGCGCGATCCCGCTCAAAATTTTGCATTAATAATTCGCTATAATGGGTATCTTTATCCCAGCCCTGATGAAAATTGACACTAATTGTCAATTCGGGAAGGAAGAGCCGGCAGGTTTTTTCAATTTCGGTACGTAGCGCCGTTGCATAGTCTTTTCGCCATTGCGTGACTTGATAGGTAAATTTAACCAGTTCCTCATCCCAGATTTTAATCGAAGAATAAGACTGCTGTTGTTGTAAGGCGGCATTACGTTGTTTTAACAAGCGATTTAGGGCTACCCAAGCTGAATGAAAACCGGTTTGATGATGAAATAAGCCCCAGTCGAGAAAAGCGCGTCGATAGCTTGGCCCGCCGTTAAGTAAGGTTAACCCTTCCGGGGTGATTAATTGCATTGGTAGAAGGTGAGCTAAATCGGATAATTTTCGTCCGTCTTCACCATTAATTTTGGCAATCGTATTGCCTTGACGCAATTTTTTCAGGCCAATCGACCATTGATGCTGCTGCTCTTGAATTTGCCCGAATAATGTGAAGTGTGGTTCATCGTAAGAAATAACGCGATTTGTGACCGCACTTTTAAAAGAACGTCCATGTCCCAAATAAAAAATAGCTTCAAGCAAACTGGTTTTGCCGCTTCCGTTGTTGCCGATGAGAAAATTGAATGCGGGATCAAATTCAAGCTCCAGCGCATTCAAATTTCTAAAGTTTTCAACAAGTAAGCGAATAACGGCCATAATTTGAAAGCTTATAAGCGCATTGGCATGATAACGTATTCGCTACTTGAATCTTCACAATCTTCAAGCAGACAGCTGGATGAGGCATCGGTTAGACGCAACCGAATCCGGCGACATTTTAGGGCATTAAGTACATCCAGAATATAAGTCACATTAAAACCGACTTCCATTTCCTCGCCGGTATAATTGACATCGACGATTTCTTCCGCAATTTCATGCTCGGGGTTTGACGCCGTAATTTTTAGTTGATTTTGAGTCAGATTCAGTCGGACGCTGCGCACTCGTTCATTTGATAGAATTGAGACACGAACAAATGCCTGTTTCAGCGCTTCCCAATTTCCTTCGACAATATTTGTCGCATTGCGCGGTAAGACGCGGCGATAATCCGGGAAGCGTCCGTCGATCAATTTTGAGGTGAATACAATGTTATTCAAATGAATACGAAGGTTGTTGGTGCCGATTTGTAAACGCGCGGGCTCATCGTTTGCTTCTAATAAACGAACCAATTCCAACACGCCTTTGCGCGGTAGAATGACGGCGTGTGATTGGAGATCCTGTTCCAGCTCAAGTGTGCAAACCGCCAAGCGGTGACCATCGGTAGCAACCGTACGCAATAAATTCCCTTCGGTTTCAAATTTCATGCCATTGAGAAAATAACGGGCATCTTGATTGGCCATCGAAAATTGAGTTGCTTCAATAATACGGCGCAGCGTGCCTTGTGCAAGGGTAAAATCCACTTCGGATTGCCACTCGGTTAAGTTCGGGTAATCTTCGGCGGGTAAAGTCGTTAGATTAAATTTACTTCGGCCGGATTTTACGATTGCACGATCTTCTTCAAAGGTGACAGTAATGACGGAGTCGTCGGAAAGCGTTCGGCAAATGTCTAGGAATTTTTTTGCCGGAATCGTATAGCGGCCGTCTTCTGAGGCATTTGAAAGAAGCGTTTGGCTTGATAATTCAACTTCAAGATCCGTTCCCGTAATCGTTAATTGCTCGCCTTTGATTTGCAATAGGACATTGTTTAATACGGGAATATTAGGGCGATTACTAAGCGCGCCACAGACTTGTTGCAGTGGTTTTAACAAATTTTCTCTGCTAATGCTGAATTGCATATTTTTCTCCTTATGCCGACAGGGTACGAATTAAATTCGCCCAATCTTCTTGAATGCTATTATCTTGCTCACGAAATTTCGGTACTTCACGACAGGCGTTTAATACCGTTGTGTGATCGCGATCAAAGGCACGACCGATTTCCGGTAAACTGCGATTTGTTAATTCTTTAGCCAATGCCATGGCGATTTGGCGCGGACGGGTAACGGATCTGACGCGGCTTTTAGATTTGAGATCGGATACTTTAATGCGATAATATTCCGCGACAACTTTTTGGATATTTTCAATAGTGACTAAACGATCCTGTAACGCCAAAATATCCTTTAGCGTTTCGCGCACGAAATCAATATTAATTTCTCCGCCCTTAAATTCCTGCATGGCTTTGATTCGATTTAATGCACCTTCTAATTCTCGTACATTAGTGCGCAAACGTTGCCCGATAAAAAAAGCGACCTCTTCCGGGAGTCGCATGTTATGTTCTTCCGCTTTTTTGAGTAAAATCGCCACACGGGTTTCGAGATCAGGCGGTTCAATTGCTGTGGTCAATCCCCAACCGAAACGGGATTTTAAGCGTTCTTCTATTTTATTAATTTCTTTAGGATAACGATCGGAGGTTAAAATGATTTGCCGACCGGTTTCAAATAAACTGTTAAAAATATGAAAAAATTCCTCTTGAGTTTTTTCTTTTTCGGCAAAAAATTGAATATCATCCACCAACAAAGCATCCAACGAGCGGTAAAATTTTTTAAATTGATCCATTTTATTATCCCGCATCGCTTTAACCATATGCTGCATAAAGTTATTCGCGTGAATATATAACACTCTTGCTTGCGGATTATTTTTTAAGATGCCATTGCCGATCGCGTGCAATAAATGGGTTTTGCCAAGGCCGGTACCGCCGTAGAGAAAAAACGGATTAGCAGTTGGTTCCCCGGGCGCTTGTGCTAATTTTTGCCCGACGGCACGCGCTAATTGGTTTGATTTCCCTTCAACGAAATTTTCAAAAAGATGTTTTGGATTGAGGTGCGATTCAAATTTAGCGGCAGATCCTTGTTTAAAATCGACCGCACTTTGTGCGGAATTTGTTGCGTTTGAATCGTTCTGTATCGTCGTCGCCTCATTGGTTTCAGGTTTCAGGCCTTCACGTAATTTGATTTCTAAATCCCGATGACCGCTTAATTGTTGGCAAAGCGACCTTATTTGTTCAAGATAATGACGTTCAACCCAGCTTTTAACAAACATGTTTGACGCATAGAGGACGAGAAGGCGGTCGGATTCCATATCGGCCTGTAACGGTCGAAGCCAAGTGCTTAAATCGGTTGGAGAAATTTGATCTTGCAATTGGAGTAGGCAGTTTTGCCAAAGCGATGATGGGTTCACGGCGGTTATCCTTATCGTACAAAAGTGGTATGTCGTGAGTCATTTACTACGGTAAAATGACTACAAAAAATCGGGTGCTGATTTTATAATAAAAGCGTATTAGTTTGAATCGAAATCGTAAATTAAAGCCACTTGAGATTTGGAATAAAATCCGTATAATCGGCAGCGTTTTGTAGAGGCGGGCGGATTATTTCCGATAATTTCCCTTTTCTTATTTGACGTCGGCGTTATTTATGATTAAAATTGCGTCCTATTTTTGTAACATTACCTGTTTGGAATTTAGTCTAAACGGTTTTTATTTAGTGTTTAGGTAAAACAATGAAACGTACATTTCAACCTTCTGTCTTAAAACGTAGCCGCACTCATGGCTTCCGTGCTCGTATGGCAACTAAAAACGGCCGCCAAGTATTAGCTCGTCGCCGTGCTAAAGGCCGTAAAAGTTTATCTGCATAATCCTATTGCCTAGGTGGTTAAGTTAAACTTTTCCAGGGAGTTACGTTTAGTAACTCCCGCTCAATTTAAATATGTGTTTGAACATCCCTTTCGCGCCGGTACGCCGGAAATTACTCTCCTTGCCCGTAAAAATAATCTTGACCATCCCCGTTTAGGTTTAGCCGTGCCTAAAAAATATTTGAAAAGAGCGCATGAGCGTAATCGTATTAAACGACTTACTCGTGAAAGTTTTCGTTTACTTCAGCATAATCTCCCTCATTGTGATTTCGTATTGCTTGTTAAAAACGGAATTAATCGTTTAGATAACCGCACTTTTAATCAAAATTTACACAAATTATGGCAAAGGCATATTCGTTTGGCACAAAAATCTTAATTGGGATTCTTCGCGTATATCAGATAATTATTAGTCCGTTGCTCGGGCCTCGTTGTCGATTTGTACCTACTTGTTCCTGCTATGGTATTGAAGCCTTAAAAAATCATGGATTATTAAAAGGAGGTTGGCTTACATTGAAACGTGTATTAAAATGTCACCCCTTAAACGAGGGCGGATTCGATCCGGTTCCGCCGAAGATTGATAACAAAAACGAGAAAAATAATGGACTCAAAACGTAGTTTATTGGTGCTTGCACTATTTTTTATTTCTTTCCTGGTTTACCAACAATGGCAATTAGATAAGAATCCGCCACAACCCGTTACGTCACAAACGGCGCTAGTTTCGGAGAATTTGACCGGTGATGTGCCTGCTTCCAGAGCGTCAACTGTGGAAGCCGTCGCGGGTGAACAAGCCAATAAAGGCCGTATAATTACACTTGAGAATGACGTATTTCGTTTAAAAGTCACCACATTGGGCGGCGATGTGATCAGTTCACAATTGTTAAAATATGATGCGGAACTTGATTCCACAACGCCTTTTGAACTATTGCAAAACAGCCGCGGGCATATTTATATCGCTCAAAGCGGGTTGATTGGTAAAAACGGCATAGACACTAAAGCCGGACGTGCAGAATATCAGGTGGATGGTGATAATTTTAAATTAGCCGATGGACAAGAGCAGCTCGTCGTACCGTTTGTTTTCGTAAAAGATGGCGTGACATACCGTAAAATTTTCGTGTTAAAACGCGGTAGCTATGACATGGCCGTGAATTATGAAATTATTAACAAAAGCGCCGAGACTATTGAGGTTGAGCCTTACGCGCAATTAAAACACACTTTGGTTGATAGCAACGGTAATATCGCTATGCCGACTTATACCGGCGGAGCTTATTCTTCATCCGAAACAAATTATAAAAAATATAGCTTTGATGAAATGAAAGATAAAAACCTTTCTATTGACACTAAAGCGGGTTGGGTTGCGGTTTTGCAACACTATTTTGTTTCGGCTTGGATTCCTAATCAGGATGCCAATAATCAACTTTACACTATCACAGATAGACAAAATAATGTCGCTTCAATCGGTTATCGCGGTCCATTAATTTCTGTGCCCGCGGGGGCTTCCGAAACGATTACCGCTTCTTTATGGACCGGGCCAAAGCTTCAAAATCAAATGGCCGAAGTGGCTGAGCATTTGGATTTGACGGTTGATTACGGATGGGCTTGGTTTATAGCTAAACCGCTGTTTTGGTTGCTTACCTTTATTCAGGGAATCGTGTCTAACTGGGGGGTAGCGATTATTTGTGTAACGATTGTTGTTAAAGCAATTTTATATCCGCTAACCAAGGCGCAATACACTTCAATGGCTAAAATGCGTATGTTGCAGCCTAAGATGCAGGAAATGCGTGAACGTTTCGGTGACGATCGTCAACGTATGAGTCAAGAGATGATGAAACTTTACAAAGAAGAAAAAGTTAATCCTCTTGGCGGCTGTTTACCGATTGTTTTGCAAATGCCGATTTTTATCGCATTATATTGGATGTTTATGGAAGCGGTGGAGCTTCGTCATGCGCCGTTTTTCGGCTGGATACAAGATTTGTCTGCACAAGATCCTTATTATATCCTTCCGATTTTAATGGGGGCATCGATGTTCTTACTGCAAAAGATGTCTCCGACGCCAGTGGCGGATCCGATGCAGCAAAAAGTGATGAATTTTATGCCGTTAATTTTCATGTTCTTTTTCCTCTGGTTCCCGGCAGGTTTAGTGTTGTACTGGCTCGTTTCTAACTTAATTACCATCGTGCAACAACAAATTATTTACCGAGGATTGGAAAAGAAAGGGCTACATTCCCGAAAATAATCACTTAAGGCATCGGATGATGCCTTTTCTTTGTATTATCGCATTTATAAAGTGCGGTCAATTTTTTTAGAGTTTTATGAACGATACGATTGTTGCTCAAGCGACCGCGCCGGGGCGTGGAGGGATTGGTATTTTACGCATATCCGGGCCCAAGGCCGTCGATATTGCCAAAGTGATTTTAGGTAAATGTCCGGAACCAAGGACAGCCGATTATCTTCCTTTCAAAGATGAAGATAATTCGGTGCTTGATCAGGGAATCGCGCTTTATTTCAAAGCGCCTAATTCTTTTACGGGCGAGGATGTGCTGGAATTACAAGGGCATGGCGGTCAAGTGGTATTGGACTTATTGTTAAAGCGGATCTTACGAATTCAGGGGATTCGTCTGGCACGTCCGGGAGAGTTTTCCGAACGGGCCTTTCTTAATAATAAATTGGATTTGGCACAAGCGGAAGCCATTGCTGATTTAATTGATGCCAGTTCAGAACAAGCGGCGCGTTCGGCATTAAAATCGCTGCAAGGAGAATTTTCCAAAAAAATTAATCTCCTGGTGGAGGCGGTTATTTATCTTCGCACTTATGTTGAAGCCGCAATTGATTTTTCCAATGAAGAAATTGATTTTTTAGCAGAGGGGAAAATTGAGTTTCATTTACGCGATATTATTGCGCAATTAGACTCGGTTCGCCGACAAGCAAAACAAGGCTCGATTTTACGCGAAGGTATGAAGGTGGTGATCGCCGGGCGTCCCAATGCCGGAAAATCAAGCTTGCTCAATGTGTTAGCGGGGAGGGAAGCGGCTATTGTAACCGACATTGCCGGTACTACGCGTGATGTTTTGCGTGAACACATTCATATTGACGGTATGCCGCTTCATATCATTGATACGGCAGGGCTGCGCGAGGCAACCGATGAAGTCGAAAAAATTGGTATTTCACGCGCCTGGGCTGAGATTGAGCAGGCTGATCGTATCATTTTGATGCTGGATGGCAGTGATCCTAAGAACCAAGACCCGGTGAAAGTGCGGTCAGAATTTTTAACGAAATTACCTTCCAATATTCCGGTGACGATTGTTTATAATAAAATTGACTTAATCGGCTCCGAACCTATGCTACGACAGGAAAATGACCTCACGATTATTCATCTTTCCGCGCATACTCATGAAGGTATTGATCTCCTCCGTGAACACTTAAAACAAGTTATGGGATTTCAGTCGAACATGGAAGGGGGATTTCTTGCACGTCGTCGCCATTTGGAAGCGTTGGAGCGCGCTGCACAGCATTTGCAGAAAGGCTTGGTTCAGCTGATTGATTTTCAAGCGGGCGAGCTGGTAGCGGAGGAATTACGTCTGGCGCAAAATAATCTTAGTGAAATTACAGGAGAATTTACCTCGGATGATTTACTTGGGCGCATTTTTACCGCTTTCTGCATTGGTAAATAAACCCTGCTTTTTGTTGATTGATTTGGTTATTTTATGACGTTTTACACATTATCGATGATTGCCGTAGGGCTTTCCATGGATGCCTTTGCCGTTGCGATTTCAAGGGGCTTAGCGATGCGCTCTTTTTATATTCGACAGGCACTTATGCTGGCAGCCTGCTTTGGCATGTTTCAAGCCTTAATGGCATTGATTGGCTTTATGCTCGGTTTACAGTTTAGCGAAATGATTAAAGAATGGGATCATTGGGTTGCTTTTACCTTATTGGTTATCATCGGGTGTAATATGATCAAAGAAAGCCGACAACAAACGGATTCGCCGATTCCATGTTTAACATTGAAGTGCCTATTGACTTTAGGCATTGCGACCAGTGTAGACGCGCTTGCCGTGGGCGTGTCTTTTGCTTTTTTAGACGTTGAGATTTTATCCGCCGCCGGTATTATCGGCTTGACGGCCTTTTTGCTTTCTATTGTGGGGGTAAAGAGCGGTCATTTTTTGGGAAGAAAATTTAAAAGCCGGGCGGAGCTGTTTGGCGGCGTCGTGTTAATTTTGATTGCGTTTAATGTGTTATATGAGCATGGTGTTTTTGCATTTTAGGTGCTAAAACGACAGGCTTCCTGTATAATCGCGAGAATTTTGTCTTTTTAAAGGGTGGATTTATGTTAATTGAAAAAATGCATAATGCGGCTAATAGCGGCGTTGTGAAGTTTATTTTAGGTTTGATTACCGTTTCTTTTCTTGTTGGGGGGATGTCCGGTTCTTTGTTTTCTTCAAATGATAACTTCGCAGCCAAAGTAAACGGCGAAGTTATATCTCAACAAGCCTTTAACACACAATATAATCGTGAATCGGAGCGCCTGTCGTTAGAAGGCGGCGTCGAATTTTTCACTAAAATGGAGTCGCCCGAGTTTGTTGCACAATTGCGTCAAGATTTAGTGAATCGCTTAATTGATCAGGAACTATTAAGACAATACACGCAGGAATTAAAATTAAACGTTACGGATGACATGATTAAACGTGCCATTATTATGGAACCGGGTTTTCAAACCGACGGTAAGTTTGACAATACACGTTATCAACAGTTTTTAAAACAAAGCGGGTTAACGGCGAATGCTTATGCCGATATTTTGCGTGAAACCCTCACTTTAAATCAAATGCAACAAGGATTAACCAATAGTGAATTCGTTGTGCCGAGTGAGGTAAATTCAGCAGCAGCGCTATTGTTACAGCAACGTAAAGCACGTATTCTTCCCCTTTCTTTGCACGATGAAATGACAAAGCAAACCGTGTCTGCGGATGAAATGAAAGCATTTTATGACGCGAATACCAAAATGTTCACCCAACCTGAACAGGTTAAAGTTCAATATATTAGTTTGACCGGTGCTAATGTGGAAAAAAGCATGAATGTCACTGAGGCTGAGATAGACCGATATTATCAAGACAATAAAGCGCAATTTATGACGCAGCATTTAGCACATATTCAATTAGCTTCTCAACAGGAGGCAGAGGCGGTTTATCAAGAATTACAAAACGGCGCTAATTTTGCAGAACTTGCTAAGTCTCATTCGACGGATAAAATTTCCGGCGTCAAGGGGGGGGATCTCGGCTGGGCGACTAGCGGACAATTTCCAACGCCTTTTGAAGATACTGCCGCCAAGCTCAATGTCGGAGAATATAGCCGCCCTGTCAATATTGATGGAAATTATCATATTATTTTCCTTGCCGAGCGTCAGGAACAGCCGCTTGCAGAAGTTAGAAACCAAATCGAGCAGTTGGTGCGCCGTAGCCAACTTGAAAGTCGCTATTATGCACTGGAAAAAGAAATGCGCGAGAAAGCCTTTGAAGAATCGAAATCACTTAGCGCTGCGGCTCAAGTTGCAGGTTTAACAGTTGCTGAAACCGGTTATTTTTCGCGTAATGATGTGCCGGCTGAATTAAATTATCCGAATGTTATTTCGGCTTTATTTGACTCGGATATTTCAAACGGCGGCGTGAATTCCGAACCGATTAATGTTGATGAGCTACATGCTGTCGTAGTACGCGTGCTTGATCATAAAGCGGAAGGTGTTCGTAGTTTTGACGAATCAAAAGCGAACATTGAAACGCGATTAAAACGCCAAAAAGCACAGGCAGTATTAACGGAAAGCGCCGAAGAATTGGTTAAACGGTTAAATGCGCAACCAACAAACGTTGCCGAACGGAATCAATTTGGCGCAGAACAAATTTTTTCATTGAATTCAAATCAAGATCCGGTTTTAACCGAAGCGGTATTTGCAATGAAGCGTCCTGCGGGGAATCCGATTTATGGCGCGGCACAAGACAGTCAAGGAAATATCGTGGTTATCGAATTGTTAGAGGTGCAGGACGGTAATTTAAGCGAATCTCAAACCGCTCAATTTTCTTCGCAGCTTTTACAAGCGCAGCAATTGGCTTTGCAAGGCTTGCTAATCAACGCATTGCGTGAAAAAGCACAAATTGAAATCAATGAACCGTTCATCAATCAAAATGAAGATTCGCAATAAGCGATAGTTTCAAATTAAAGCCTGGGGTTCCCGGGCTTTAAATTTCCCAATTTTTGACCGCACTTAGAAAGGAGAGAAACGATGTCGGAAGAAACAATTTTCAGTAAAATTATTCGCAAAGAAATTCCCGCCGATATTATTTATCAAGACGAATTGGTCACCGCATTTCGTGATATTGCGCCTCAGGCAAAAACACATATTTTACTGATTCCAAACAAACTCATCCCAACCGTCAACGACGTCACGGCAGAGGATGAAGTGGCTTTAGGGCGCTTATTTACCGTTGCAGCGAAACTGGCAAAACAAGAAGGTATTGCGGCAGACGGCTATCGTTTAATTGTTAATTGTAATAGACACGGTGGGCAGGAAGTCTTTCATTTGCATATGCATTTGGTTGGGGGCGAACCGCTTGGTAAAATGCTGGATAAGTAATGAAAAATATATTGGGTTTTGCTTTTACTTTGTTTTTGGCGGCTTGTTCCGCCACGACGCCGAATCTTATCGGGACACAGGCGCCGATTTTGAATATTGAGAAAAATCTGGCGACGATGATGACGGTGAATACGGAGGAAAATAGCGTTCAATTAACGAATCTGACGAATCAACCTCTTGTCATCACTTACCATCTCTTTTGGTACGATAAACAAGGCGTGACACAATTATATCATCGTCAACAAGAAAGCCTTTCCGAAAAAATGATGTTGCATCCGCAAGAAAAAAAATCCGTGTTGCTGCCTCGCCCGACGCCGGAAAGTTTAACCTACCGAATTTATTTACAATAACTTATGTCAACGTTATTGATCGATTTAGAACGTGATGAATTAACGCAGGAAGAAGTCGAATTACTCGAGCATCCTCTTGTGGCCGGCGTGATCTTGTTTACCCGTAATTTTCACGATTTGCGGCAACTTCAACACTTAATCTCGTCAATTCGTCGCGCGGTGAAGAAACCTTTACTGATTACGGCGGATCAAGAAGGCGGTCGAGTCCAACGTTTTCGGGCCGGATTAACCCAATTACCGGCGATGCAATCTTTTGAAGCGCTTATTTCCGACCCGGCAGAGCGACTTGCCATGGCTCAGCAAGCCGGCTGGCAAATGGCCGCCGAAATGACCGCCCTTGGTATCGATTTGAGTTTTGCCCCCGTCTTGGATTTAGGGCACGATTGCCGAGCGATCGGTGATCGCAGTTTTGGCACCGATGTGCAAACCGTGATCAAATTGGCCACCGCTTTTATTGAGGGGATGCATCAGGCCGGGATGGCTTCCACCGGTAAACATTTTCCCGGTCACGGACATGTGTTGGCCGATTCACATCTAGAAACGCCTTATGATGAGCGAGCGAAGGAGGCCATTTTTACGCAGGATCTGGCAATCTTCAACGCGCTTATCTCAAAAAAGAAACTTGACGCCATCATGCCTGCGCACGTTATTTATACGCAATGTGACGACCGCCCCGCAAGCGGTTCGACTTATTGGCTGAAAACCATTTTGCGTCAACAATTGCATTTTGACGGCGTTATTTTTTCCGATGATTTAGGCATGAAAGGGGCAGACATAATGGGCGATTTTGTACAGCGTAGCGAGCGTGCGCTTCACGCGGGCTGTGATCTTTTATTGCTTTGTAATGAGCGCAAAGGAACGATTCACGTCTTGGATAACCTGAAACTCACGGAAAGTCGACCGCACTTTGAACGGCGTCAAATGCGCTTACAAAAATTATTTAAACGCCAAAATAGGGGGTGGTCGGATTTAATTCGCACGGCTCGTTGGTCGGAAAATCATAAAAAATTGACCGCACTTCAACAACATTGGCTCGACGCCGTAACCGCTTTTTAACATGATAGTCTGCGAACATCACCGACAAAATCGTTGCCGTTCCTGCGCGTGGCTTGATTATTCGTATGAAAAACAGCTTGCCGAGAAACAGCAGCATCTAAGTCGGCTGCTTGCTCAATTCTCCTGCGAGAATGCCGTTTGGCATCCGCCTTTTTCATCGCCGTTAACGCACTTCCGTAATAAGGCTAAAATGGTCGTCGGCGGTAGTGTCGAGCGCCCCCTATTAGGCATTTTGCGCGATCCGAATAATCCGCACCCT